>Ga0208904_1000662_pt1 | contig 26851 bp, 35 predicted proteins | sample AntAceMetag02UKB_FD_184774 | JGI IMG/M metagenome (GOLD analysis project Ga0208904, IMG submission 184774) | Saline lake microbial communities from Ace Lake, Antarctica - Antarctic Ace Lake Metagenome 02UKB (SPAdes) (version 2) | ecosystem: Environmental > Aquatic > Non-marine Saline and...
AGAGATGTCGTATGTCGTACCTTATTTAGACCGTATCGTTACTAAAATCGACCAATACGTGTTCGGAATTATACCTAATCGAACTAATTTAGACACAGAAATAGAACAAGATATTACTTCAAATGGCGAATCACTTAACACTTTAATGGCCGAAGTATCTAGTTATCTTACCGTAAATGGATGGTGTTGGTTAGGTGTAGATGCTCCTGCTATACCAATAGATACACAAATCTCTCAAGTAGATAAATCACAGAACAAAATACGTCCATATGCTCAGGTTTATTCTGCTAATCAAGTAGTGGATTGGTATATTTCTCCTGATGGAACTATTCAGTGGCTAATCACAGAAACAAGAGAATATATTGCTAAGAATCCTTTAGAAACTCCTTATTATCAACTAGTTAGACGACTTTGGGAACCAGGTAAAGTAACTAAGATAATTATAGATGAAGATAAGAACGAGCATATAGTTGAAGAAATATTGTTAAGTTATACAGATAAGGTGCCATTTGTCCTAGTCGGTAAACCTTCAAAAGAACCTCACATGTTTGATTCATTAGAAAGTATTAATCGAACTATATTAGATTTATGTAGTGCAAATAACGCTAATTATTATCATACGGTTTATCCACAACTTGTTCTTCCTGCGTCTGTTATGGATACTGTGATGAGTGCATATGATGTAAATGCAGAAACAGCTACCACAATGATCAAAGGATTCGCCTATCCAATTCTATTAAACGAAAATGATGCTACACCTGCTTATCTTATGCCAGATGCTAGTTCTATTGGTTCTATGAGGTCGGAATTAGATAGTTTAAAGAACGAATTATATGAAAGTGTAGGTTTATTGCTCAAAAAAGAGTCTAAACAAGTGGAATCTGCTGAAGCTAAACGGTGGGATACACTTGATCTAGATATGTTAATTAGAGCAAGGGCAGAAAAATTAGAAGAAGCAGAACAAAAAATTGCAAAGATATTTAATGGTTGGGATAGCGAAATACCTGAATGGGATGTTGTGTATAACAAATCGATTACAGAGTTAATTCCAAATAGTGTAGAAGAAGATGTAAAAAAAGCTATTGAGATAGAATAGTTATTAATAAAGCGAAGAGAAACATTAATAAAGGAAAAAATAAATGAACTACAAAAATACAATTAGGACGTCTGTAGGTGCAACTAGTGCTACAAACGTTGATATAGATACTGCCAATAGCGGATATATTGGTTATGTACAATTTAAATTTGCTGCGGCCGCTTCAGGAGTGGTTTCAATTCAGCAAATAAAAACAGCAGGAAATGGAGCTAATCAATTGGTAACGTTAGCTGCTGTAACTACGTCGGCTAAAACAGATATAGTTTGGCAGGGGTATATTTATGTCGAAAATGGCGAAACAATTATATTAAACAACGAAACGGCTAGTTCTGCTGTTGTATATCTTACGATGGTATATGAACCTTGGGGTGGAGTTGGTGCATGGCAGGAATTCGACCAAGCAGTTGCAGAAGCTTCATCTAGTTCTAGTTCAAGCTCCGTAGGATATAGTTCTAGTTCTAGTTCTAAGGATTCATCTAGCTCAAGTTCTAGTTCTGTAGGTAATTCAAGTTCTAGTTCTAGTTATATACAAAATTGGAGTTCGTCATCTGAATCAGTTTAATACGGAGATAATTTACAATAGTGTAGAGAGATTTAAATAGGTTTGAATAACACCGATAAGTTATTTGAAAAATAGGCATAGCTATAGCCGTAATATAGTCGTTAGTAAGTGTGGTCATCACGTTTAAATGATCGGAGGAGAACATGTCAATAGAAGCAATCGTAGCGAAGCTCAAAGCAGTAGAAGGTTTGGATTTAACGGAAGCGGAGATAAAAGAGATTCAAGGAACACAAACTATTGATCTCACTCCAAAACTTAATGAAGAGAAAGCAGCTAAAGCGCGTATCCTTGAAGAAAAGAAAGCAGCAAAAGCAAGGGCAGACGAATTAGAAGTCGAACTTGAAGCACTGAAATCGAAAGATCTGTCTGATTCCGATAAGGTTCAGAAAGAAATTGAGAAAGCAGCTAAAGCACAAGGAAAACTGAAAGAAGAATATGAATTGCTACAAAAAGAACATGCAACGACAGTAAAATCTTATCAATTAGAAAAGATTGGTGGAACAATTAAGTTCATGGATACTATTCCTAAAGATTTAGCTAAACTTGCTGTTGAAAGAAGTTTTGGTGAAATTGACATGAATGATGAAGATGCTGTAAAAGAAGCACATGTAACTTTTAAAGAGAGTTATGCTTCAATTTTGGCGTCAGATAATGCAGCTACTGGTTCAGGGGCAACGAAGGGTACAGTATCTACAAAGAAATCCGATGAGAATATGACCGTAGAAGAAAGAGCGAAAGCAATTAAAATAAAATAACAAAAGGATAATATATTATGGCTACAGTAACACTTTTAACGAGCGATATAGTTGCAAGAGATGCATCTATTTTTCTTGAGAATAACAGTGTAATGGGAAACTTGGTGAATAGAGATCACGAAGCTACTTTTGCACAGAAAATTGGCGATACGATTGCAGTGAAAGTTCCGCCCACTCAAACGGCTAGGGACTGGATCGACGACACAAGCACTACCGATAACGACCTAATCGAAACCTCAGTTGATCTTAAATTGAGTGAACAACCTTATGTCGCACATACGTTGACTAGTGCAGAAAGAACAATGGAATTGGACGACTTTAATGAAATCGTTACCAAACCGGCCGTAGAAGCTATTTCGACCGCGATTGATTCGTTTATCATAAAACAAGCAGTCCAAGCGTTTCAGGTGAATCATGTTGGTGGAGAAGCGAGTGATCCTTCTACGGTAGCACAGTTGATTGCTGGACGTAAAGAATTGAGTGATAATCTTGCTCCTATGGCTAACAGAGTTGGTGTTCTTGGAACGACTGCTGAAGCTAGTATGTTGAGTTTGGATCAGTTCACTTCTGCGGATTATCAGGGTGATGTTCAGGCAATTAAGGAAGCAGCTCTTGGTCGCCTTTATGGGATCGATTGGTATGTAGATCAGAATTGCGGTGATATGGCACAATCTGATACGGCTGAAGTTACGCATATGGCGGCTACTGAAGCTCTTGGTGTTTCTACTATTACGGTAGATGATGCTGGCGGAACTTCTAGTGGTACGGTTACGAAGGGTGGACGTTTCACAATTGCAGGATCAACTCAGGTTTATACTGTAACTGCGAACGCCACAGCATCCGGCGGAGCTATTGAATTGCCTATTTCCCCAGCACTTGTTGTTGAGGAAACGGATGGCGATGCAATTACTTGGTTGACGACTGGTTTGACTTCGGCTACATCTGCGAAGGAAAACTTGATCTTTGTAAGGAAATCAGTTGCGGCAGCTATTGTTGCTCCTGTAGCTCTTGCAAGTGCTTCTAGTTCGTCTGCGTTCTATAAGGGATTCGGTATTCGAGTTTCTATGAGTTCGTCTACTTCAACTCTTAGTGACCAAATTGTTTTCGATACCTACGCTGGTTGTGCAGTTATTGATACCAATGGTGGTTGTGTTGTTGGTGGAAGTTAAACTAAACAGTTACAAAGTTTAATCACTAAATGTATATACGAAATAGGCAGGTAAGTCAAAAAATCTTGCCTGCCTATTTTCTTTAAAACAACTTAGATATGAACAAAAGAACTCATACAGCAATAGTTCAAAAAAAAGGTGTTGAATGTCGAATACCTAAAGTTGATATAGAGCAATTTAAAAAAGCTGGATGGACAGAAGTTGTAATGGATGTTCAAGTTCAACCATCACTAAAAAGAGGTAGAAAATAATGGCGTGGACAAAAACTTTGGCAGATGCGGATATATATTTTTATCCTGACCACCACATTCAATCGTATAGCTGGAGAAAATATTCGGAAGATGATAGAGAAGCTGCTTTTACTCAGGCTACCAGAGAGCTTCAGGTTAGTTTAGGCATAACGTTGTCAGATCCAGACGATGATGATGTTTATAATGTATTCTACGCTGTTTGTGAGCAATCTCTATACATTTTACTTAATACACCTAGACAAGAAGAAGATGGTGTTTCAAATGTTATAGATGAAGGTGATAAAGATAAAGAAAATAAAGCTGTGCCAACTAGACAAGGTGTTCTAATTTGTCCACAAGCAAGTAGATATTTAGGTTTGAATAGAATTAAAATGAGTAGAGGATAAGTTACTTTGATTGATATAAAAATAGATATACGTGGAATAAATGAAATGACACGATATCTACAAAGTCTATTAAAGCAAACACAAAAACGCATAACAAAAGCTAAACACGATATAGGTAAATTAATTGTAGATAAATCAAAGGAAAATGCACCTAAAGATAATGGTGATTTAGAAAATTCTATTAAATATAGATTAAAAGGGAATGATATAATTATTTATGTTCCGCCGGGTAGTAAAGCTGGTGGATATGCGTATTATGTGCATGAAGGTAAGTATAAATTAGGTGATAAATCTAAATCAAAAGGTGGTAAAGTTGGCCCAAAATTCATTGAACGGGCTATAACGGGTAATTTGCCTTTAATTGAAGACGAATTACAAGCAATATTTAGGGGAATTTAAACAAATAAGTTTAAATAGAGGAGTTTAATTAATGGGTGACTATACAAATCCGAATGTAGATGAAACAGTATTAAGTGCATGGCAAATGGCTGAAGAAGCTTGTTTCAAATATTTATGTTATATAACTCAATCTAGTAATGGAAAGAACGCATTTATAGGGGACGATCCTCAAAGCTCAAAGAAGATGAATGTATGGACTTTTATGTTAAGTGGAAGTAATGAAGATGAAACACAGAATTATCAATGTCCTACGCCGGGTAAAAACTTTAAGGTAAATGGTGCTTTGGTAGGATTATATAAAACTAGGAAAGAAGCTCAATTTATAGCAGGAAACATAGCTAATGGAATGCCTGCATATTGGATTGATGATGAAGATGCAGAAGAAGGTGCAGTCCCAAATAGAGGAATAGAAAACGTCCAATTATTTGAAATGACATCTCATGCAGAATGTTTTAGTGTTAAGGAAGAAGATAAAGATAGATATTGGGTTTTGGCACAACAATTTAGATGTGTATATTCAGATAGTGAGAATTAGGAAATAAGGAGATAATTATGGCAGCAGAATTAGTAACAATTGAGGCATCGGATACGTTTGGTTTGGGGGGTTCATGGATTCCACAAAGTAGAACGAGTACACTTACAAAAGATCATGCTAAGCTTAAGGGTGTTAATGGAGATTGGGATTCTTTCTCGGCTACCTTTAATACAATAGAAGATGTAACAATCCCATATAAATTCAATGCAATTGCTGGACTTGGAGGAGATTTACCTAATGTTGGTGAGGTTAAAGGTGGATATTTAATCACAGGTATTGAAATATCAACTACTTATAACGATTTCCCAACAATTACAGTTACGGGTCATCAACATGCAGAAAACGAGCATACGGTTAATAACCAGTATGCTGTACCTGCTGATATGATAACATTATTGACTGGTGCTGTTGGTGCATATGACTTTGCAGGCGAAACAGATGAAGATAGTTGTGTAACAGACTCAAGTTATTCATTGGGAGTTGACCATATCGACGCTGAGTGCAATGAGGGAAATCACTTCGTAGGGCAATCTATAGGTGGAATTGAAACTTTGACATGTAATTATGTTGGAACCATTTCTAGTATACCGGCTATTGCTCTTTGGACTATTACATCATACAGCTACGACGATTCTAACGAAGATTTTGATAAATCGTCTGTTACGGCAGAGAGAATTGTATTAAGAGAGTAACAAGGAGATAACTATGGATAAATTTGCAAGAGTAATGTTTAAACACATTATGGATGGTTTTCACCGTTTAACTTCTATTGATGCAGACCACGAAAAACGAATCCTTGATGAATTAGCAAGGGTTAAGGGTGGTGGAATTGCTAAAAAAAAAGAGGGTGCGGTGGATGTCATAAGCGAAGAGAAAGATTTAAAAAATTAAAACAAAAGAAGGAAGCAGAAAATGCATCGTCTAACTAGAGAAGCACTAAACACTCTCAAAAATGAGAAAATTGTAGTTTCGGTAGACGATGCTATTTTTTTGGAAGAGTTAGCACTAAAAACTGATAAAATATCTGACCAGAAGCTATTAGAACATTCTGGTAAATATTGTGGTAATACTGAAATCTTTCCATTGACTATTGGTGCTAGAGTTTGGTTAAAAACTGATGCTAAAGAATGGTTTGAAAACGATTTAGAAGCATTCAATTTAGCTGTATTTTATGCTATGGGACACTCTAGATATCCTGATAAATTTATATTTAAGAATGCAAAACAGTGTAGAAAAGTCGTCTATAAGTGGGCAAAAACAATCAGTGCTACAGAAGAAGAACTATATAAATTATCTGCAAATAGTGATAATGTTAATAATATAGAACCAATAACTATTTTAATTGACTTGTATGAACAGGTAATTTCACATCCATCTAAGTTAAATTTAGTACCATTGATTAATTTTAAGAAACAACATCTTGATGAAACTATGGTGAATAAAGATGAGGGTACAACACCTATTATTGCATGGTTAATAGCAAATTGTGGAGAAAGTGCTGATTATTGGTTGTGGGGAAAATCTTGGGACAATATAAATGCGTTAATAAATAGTGTTATACATCAGCAAACAGATACAGAACAAATTGATAATAACGATCCATCTATTTTATCTATGATCCAATTCAATAAACATATTTCAAAAATAAGGAAGAATGATGGCAAGTAAATCATTACAGTTAATTGTAGGTGCATTAGATAAAACGAAAGTTGGACTCATGACAGCTTCGGCTAAAATTAAAGCATTTGGTCACAGTGTTGGGGGTGTTGCTAGTAAAATAGCAGCAGGGTTTGCAATTGCTGCCGCTGCTGTTATTGCTGGTGTTGTTGCCATTGGTTATGCTTTTAAGAAGGGTATAGTAGAGGCTGTTACGTATGGTGATTCTTTCGGGAAAATGGCTAGACGTTTAGGCGCTGATATAAAAGAATTACAACGTATCTCATTTGCTTTAGATTTATCTGGTGTAGAAAACCCAGCAAAAAACCTTGAAAAAGGTATGCTTAAAATGTTCAATTTTATTGAAGATTTAAAGGATGAATTATCTACTGCTGTAATTGCTGCTGATAAATTAGGGATTTCATTAGGTGATTTGAAAGGTAAAACACCAACACAGCAATTAGATATGTTTACTATAGCACTATCTGGTTTTGAAGATGCTCAAACACGTGCAGCATTAGCCTCAGACGTATTTGGTAGTAAAATTGGTCCAAAATTAATACCTTATTTAGAGGGTGGTGCAAAAGGTATAGCTGATTTAAAAAAAGAAGCTGATAAATTGGGTTTTGTATTAAGTGAAAAAGATATCAAAAAAGCAGAAGAACTTAGTGACTCATTCCTCCGATTAAAAACAATATTTAAGGCGATGAGAATTGAATTTTCTTCAAGATTCTTTGTAGTTTTAAATAACATTATCACTTCGTTTGTTAATTGGATTGCTATATTAAAAGATACCGGTGTTATAAGTGCATGGGGAGATAAGTTCGTACAAGTATTAGCATTAATTCAACCTAAAATAGAAAAAGTACAAGGTCTAATCACAGCTATATTTACTGGATCTGAGTCAGCAAGAGCACAAGCTATTAAGGAATTTGAGGGTTTTGGTGAGCAGTTAGGGTTAGCAATTGAGGATGGACTTATCAAATCAATAGCTGGTTTGATTTGGAGATTACCATTAATTATAGGAAAGCTTCTTAAGGCTGTTGCTGTAACGCTACCAATTGAAATGGGTTCACAATTTGAAGAATGGGCAGAGAGCATGACTAAGGAGTCTAGGGACAGACGTGAATACAACAAAAATGGCCCTTTTGACTCAAAAGGTAAAATAAAAGATTTAGGATTTGAACGAGATAAATTTTCATTAGGTACAAATCCAATACAATCTCTAAATACAAATGCTAGCTATCCAACGAGTTTACTAAATAATACAGATATGAACTCTAGGTTAGAAACTATAATTACGCAAAATGAAACAAGGAATAACATTGATAAAGAAAAACTTAAGAATTATAAGGCTAAATAAGGAATAGAAATGGGACATTTAAGTACAACTGAGGTAGAAAAATTAGAGAAAAGATTATCAGTATTCTCTATGCGTGTTAGTTTAACTGACCCAGCACCTAAATTTGTAGTTGATGGTAATGGTACTACTATACCAGCAACTGATTGGTATAAAGATTGGCAGTATTCAATAAGTTATAATTGTCAATATAATGAAGATTTAAAAACGGTTAGTAATGTTGATATTAAAAACGCTTTCCAAACAGATACAACATTAAAAGATATACACTTTAATGGTCCACTAACGATTAATGTTACTACAACTTATGGCGCTACATGGTTTAAAAATATGGAAGTTGTATCTCCAATTAACAAATTAGGAGGGAAATTTGGAACACTTACTTCTGGTTGGAATACTATCACAGATAAAGCTAATTTTAATTTAAATGATTCTGATTCAGACAAAGCACCTGATTTATCTGGTGGCGATGAGTGTACTAATTATGATGTAATATCTATTTCTTCAAATGTAACAACTAATAACAAGCAAGATGTTGATATATTAGAATACCGTAATTTTAATCGTGTAATTTTAGAAAAGAAACATAATAAACCTCTTTTTCTTAATAATGTTACAGATGGAATAACTTTACAAACAACATTACCTAATTGTTCTATTAGTGGTGGTGGTGGGTTTACAGTTGCAAATGATCTAACAAAATCTAAATTCATCCTTGTTGGTATGGATATATTCCCTTTTGGAGAACAAGGTTGTGAAATAGTTGTTGAACGTAGAGAATATGTGTCGTTTGCCGAATATCAAGATTATATTATTGAATAAAAAGGTATAAATTATGGGACAAGATAATAGAGTAAGTGGTTCAAACTTCAATGCAAAGATGACATATACTTCTGGTGGTGTTGTTGGTGGCGAAGCTCTAAATGATTTAGGTAAAGCACTTAATTTATTTAGTGGAAATAAAGGAGTAAATGTTAATACTGGCTATAATGGTGGTATTGAAGTTAAAAACACTGGATTATTTCCTTGGAGAGAAACATCTTTTGGATATACTATAGGTTCAGTAGATGATAATGGAGTACATGATCCTACAGAAGTTAAGAAAATAACTATAACAAACGGTACTTTGTGGATAGGACAAGGAGCAGAGATAGAAATGTTTATGGTTCCAACAACAGTTTTAGATCTAGTTGGAGCTATGAGAGATAATAAATTCGATATTATTTATCTAAAACACTTAAATAACGTTGAAGATGAAACTCAAGATGAAATTATAGTTCATACCGTTGATATCAGTAATGCTACATTATTACAGCCAACAAAAGAGATTGAATATATCCCATTATATGCTTTTTGGTTAAATGGTTCTGCCGTTCAATATTCAGAACTTTTGGCAGTATTTAATATTGGTGATATATGGCTAGATGCTGGATTTCCTTGGGGTAAGATAAGTTTTGGATATAGAATTGGAGTAGGAACTGATTTTACAAAAGTTACAATTTGTGGTGGTAACGTATGGATAAACAATGGTGAAGGTCAATTTGAGTTTCAAGTAGCACATAAAACATTAACGCTTACAGCTAACACAACTGTATATCTTAAACATAATAAAGAAGGCAAAACAGAGATAGTTACAGATACAGGTGCTACTTTTCTTAAAGATACTTCCACTTTATTCTATGTGCCATTATATAAATTTGAATACAAAACCATCGGAAGTACGTCTGGTGCAGTTTTAGAACAAATATATCATATGGGTGACGTATATATAACTTATCCAATTATACCGGAAATATCATTTGGCTATACTATTGGTGTTTTAGATGCTGGTGCAGTTAGTCCAAATAAAGTATCTATAACTGGTGGATATCTATATTGTGGACAAGGTGAATATTTCGATAAGGTGTTTTTAACTGGAGAAGATTTTACTATAACTGGTGTATCCTATATATATGTTAAGTATACATATGCAACTAAAGCACTTGAGTTTTCCAAATCATCAAATTTACAAAATAGTACCGACCTTATATATTATAGGTTATTACACACATTTAACTTACACACATTAACATATGATAGCGGTGGATCTCAATCAACGGCAGTAATTGGTAATACGTATCATCTTGGTGACATCTTTATTCCTCTATTAGAAAAAGCTAAGGTTTATACAGATATTACGTGGGATACAGATACACATCAAATTAAAGCAGACATTAAAACATATTATATGATGCCAATAAGTGACGCCGAAGCAGCTGAAGAAATTATTTTAACAGCAGAATTGTGTCCATAAGGAGTAATAATGGGTGCACCTTATAATTTACAATATAGATCAGATACAAACCAATTAATGTATATAGTCGATGTTGACGAATTAATGGCGGAATGTTGTTGTGAAGATGTTTGTCCATATACAGTTACTATTACATTAAATTGGAGTGGAAACGCTGACTTAGATTTATATGCTAAAGTTGATTCAGAATCTACTGTTTATTTTGGACATCCAAGTGAAAGCGGATTAACACTAAATAACGATGCTCATCCTAGTTGTTCAACCACTCCACTTACCCCCGAAATTATAACAGGAAATCTAACAGGACCACATACATTAAAGGTGTGGTATAACCAATATTCTGACTGTTTACCTGAACAATCTCCATCAGTTACTTCTATTGCGATATTAAATACTGGTGATGAAGATATTTGTGTTGATGGAGATACAATAGCACCATCAGGAACTTGGAATAGCTCTACAATAGCATATGGTGGGTTTGATACTGGAGCAATACCTAATTATGCTAGCCCAACAGAAATTGAAATAACTTGTGATACTTGCCCATAATGGAGTCAATTTACTATAGTGTAAGGATAAATTATGTCAAATGAACCAAAAAATAGCAAACAGCTGGATATTAACGAAACAGAGCAAAAATTCCAATTGACCACACATCAAGGCAGTTCTCCCACAGTTAGATGTTATCTCTACGAAAATGGGAAGCAGTTTATAGATTCTTCTAATGTATATTCAGCTTCTTTCGCATATGGAGAGGACTGGGAAAACTCAACATCACTTGTACAAATAGCAGGAAATGTATCTTCCACTGAAAATTACGTAGATTTTTCATTCGAACCAGAAGATTTAGCTCAAGCTGGAGAATATTTTTGTCAAGTTCAATTATCAGATGAAGATAATAATAAAAGATATGTATTTAAAGATGGACACCTAAATGTACTTAAATCACCTATATCTGGATCTTCCACAGAATTAATATTAACTGGTGTAATAAATTGGGATATAATAACCAGCATTGGAACATTGCCGTGGAGTGAGGCTACTAATGCTGCTTATACTGCTACGTGGGGCCAAATAACTGGCAATGTGTCCTCACAAACTGATTTATATGACATATTCCTTACTGACTCTAATGCATCATCGACATATTTAACGCAATCTAATGCATCGTCTACATATGAAACTATAACAAATGTAAATACACATACTTCTAATTCATCTATTCATTATTTAACATCAGAGATTAGCCACACAGATATTCAAGATATAGGTAATAATAGTCATGCTCAAATAGATACAGCATTAATTAGATTAGCTGATACTAGCAATACAAATACTGGGGATCAGGATTTAAGTGATTATCTAACAGAATCCAATGCATCGTCGGAATATCTTACACAATCTAATGCCTCTTCTACATATGAAACTATTAGTAATGTATTAACTCATACATCTAATTCATCTATTCATTATTTAACATCAGAAATTGACCACGTAGATATACAAAGCATAGGCAATAACTCTCATAGTCAAATAGATACAGCGTTATTAAATTCAGCAGTCCATCAAGCTAATGCATCTATTCACTTTATAGAAGGAGAGATAGATCATACAAATATACTAAATATAGGTTCTAATAGTCATGCTCAAATAGATACTCATATGGAAGATACTACTATTCATTTTATAGAGGCAGATATCGATCATGCTAATATATTAAATATAGGTAGTAATTCTCATAGCCAAATAGACACGCATATGGGCGATGCTACTGTCCACTTTATAGAATCAGATATAGATCATACAGCTATACAGAATATTGGTTCTAATTCTCATGCTCAAATAGATACAGCGTTATTAGATTCATCTATTCACCAATCTAATGCTTCTATTCATTTTATAGAAGGAGATATAGATCACGCTAATATACAGAATTTAGATTATGGATCTAGTGGACACACCGGATTCCTATCAAATGCTAATGCTGAAACAATATATCTAAAGCTTGATTGTTCTAATGACCCTTTAACGGGTGAATTAGTTACAAACGAAGATATAAAAATACAAGTAGATTCTAAGAAACTCTACTTCGGAGCTGCAGATGACTATTCTATTGAGTGGGATAGTGCTGACGCTATACATACTATTACTGCTGGTGATTTTGTATTTAATGGAGGCGATGTAGGTATAGGAACAGCAGTTGTTAATACCAAATTACATATTAAAGCAGGAATTAATGAGGATATTCAATTTCTTTTAGATGGAAGAAGTGGCTATTCAACTTCAATTGAATTAACAGAGGTAAGAACAGGAGTATTTGGAACCGCAGGTTGGACTGGATTTAGAATATTTGGAGATGGTGCGAATAATAAACTGCAAATACAAAGTGCATTTGGTACGGGTAAGTCTTTTGATTTTTTAAATTTTTATAGGAATACTGGGTATTCAAGTTTTATGGCTGGAAATGTAGGTATAGGAATTGCTACTCCATTAGCCTTATTAGATATTTTAACAGCAGACACAGGTTTCCTAAGAGCTATGAAACTTGGTCCACCAACCTTAACGGCTGATAGAGGTTCTTATATAGAGTTTTCATCTTCTTCAGTAGATGGCTATGGTGCTCAAATAGGTGGAATTAGAGAAGGTGCTTCTGGAATAAATGCTTTAATATTTAGGACGGGCGGAAATACTCAAGCTGAGAGAATGAGAATAACGAATGCTGGAGATATAAAGATACCAGCAGACTCTAAAAAACTCTACTTCGGAGCAGGGGATGATTATTCAATAGAATGGAATGGAAGTGATGCTGTTCATACCATTTCAGCTGGTGATTTTGTGTTTAGTGGGGGGAATGTTGGTATTGGAACAACTAGTCCAGATAAAAAATTAGAAGTAAATGGAAACTTTAAATTATCTAATGATGGAGCTAAAATATATCTCGGAGCAGGGGATGATTATTCTATTTCTAGAGCTGGTGGAGATGCTGTTCATACTTTAGTTACTGGAGATTTTAGATTCTCTGATGGAAAATTAATTAATAGTTCCCCTGTTGGTTCATTAAATGGTGGATTTTGGTTGGGAGATGGAGATACTGGATTTTATGAATCGGCTGATGATCAACTTAGAATAGTTACAGCAGGTACTTCAAAAATTACTATATTAACAGGAGGTAATGTAGGTATAGGAACAACTAGTCCAGATGAAAAATTAGAAGTAAATGGAAATATTAAATTAACAGCAGATAATCAAAAACTTTACTTAGGTGCAGGAGATGATTCAAGCATAACTGATACTGGTGCTTTAATGACTATAGACCCTGATGCTAATAGTGCTGGGTCAAGGTATTTACTGATTGACGGACAAGCACTAATGGCTGACAAACTTCTATTCACCCAAACAGATGGTAACGAATATATAGACAGCATAGACAACTATATGACTTATGGTGCAACATTAGGGCACAATTTTAATGCTCCAATAACAATAGCAAGTAAAGCTTTATTAGGAACACAAGTTGCAGGTACACTTGAGTTCTACGGCAACAAAATGTATGTCACCAATAAATCAGTACAAAAAGTAATTGATAGAACAAGTGATGTTCAACTTACAACTGTAACAGTAGCAAATGAAGCTGCTGAAACAGAAATATGGCATAGTGCCCAACCTGCCAATAGTTTAGTGGCTGGTAACCTGATGAAGTTTCATGCAGACGGAATTTTGTCAACTGGTACTACTAACCAAGATTTTGTACTAAGAGTTAGACTTGGTGCTATTGATGGCCCAATACTGATTTCACTTACTGTTACTTCAAAGAAATTAGATGATGACCATTGGCATATGGATGCAAATGCTACACAAAGAACCATAACCGTTGGAGAAACAGATGGTTCAAGGGCATATCATGTTCACTTGGAGGTTGATGGCGATGACGAACAAGTAGAAACTGGAGTTGTGGATGTAGACACAGAAGCAACTATGGACTTATATTTAACGATTGATTGGGATACGGCTTCAGTAGATAATTCAATAAGTCTATATCAGGCGTATATGGAGTATAAAAATTAAGGAGGAATAAAATGGTAGATGTGATTATAAAAAATGTGCCAGATGGAGCAGAAGCTAAGGTAAAAGAACTTGCAATGATAGCTATTGAAAGATTTATTAGAGCTAGAGATGTTAAAGTTGAAGAAGTGGTAACTAGTAAATTTGAATCTGATATAGATGCAATTTTAGTGGCTAATGAGTTAGATAAGAAGTTTGAAGAAGCATCAGAAATAGCAGAAATAGAAAAAGATATATAATTGTTATACGGAGTAAATTTACTATATATGTAAGAGTAAAACTTCAAATCTGTCCATTCGCAAGTAGGTGTGGCAGTATAATAAAGGAGAAAATATAATGAGTGAACCAATATATACGATTAGGATCGACATTCAACATCCTAGACGTAAATTTAATGCAACAGTACATGCCGCGGATACTCCAGTTGTAAGAGCATATTTATATCAAAATGGTAAACAATGGGTTCCACCTTCAGGATGGACAGCTACATTAGGTTTTGATACTAATTCAGATTTTGAAGATGCTACATCATTAGTTGAAGTAACTGGAACAATAGGTACTGAAACACCATTAAATTACTTCGATTTTGACTTTAGTTCTGGTGATATAGCTGATTCAGGCGATTATTTTTGTCAGATTTTAATAAATAATGCAGCAGGAGATAATCCTATTGTATTTGGTGATGGTACTTTACATGTACTTCCTTCTCCAATTTCAGGCGAATATACATCAACTACACTAACTTCTGTGGTCAACTGGTCAACGATAACCTCAATAGGGACCACACCTTGGCCGGACTCAACAACTGTAGAAGTAGCTAATTGTGCTGCAACTCCAATAACAATTAGTTTAGATGATGCAGGTAAAACTTTTTTGATGAATGATTCTTGTTCATCAGATTGCACATTTAATTTACCTGATGCCACAAATTCATCAAGTATCGGCAGTATTTATAAATTTGCTAATCTAACTGATAAGGTGTTACGAGTTAGAGCTGGGGCTAATGATCACATAGATATCGAAACTGATGGTAATGCGATATACAGTGGTGTCGGTGGTATAAACACGAATCCACCATATTCATATATAAGGATAAAACAGATAGAAGAGAATAGTTATTTGTGTATAAGTGGTCGTTTACGCTGGACTTACACTACATAGGAGGTCTATAAATGTCATCTAGTTCATTTATGAGTTCTTCTAGTTCATTAGATTCCAGTTCTTCTAGTAGTTCTTCAATTGGCGATCATGATGTATTAACACGTGACTTTTCGTTAGAGGATGGAACAGGGATACAATGGGAAATTCGAGATGGCAACACATTCGAATTAGATTGGGAGATAGATACAGGTTTCTCCTCATCTTCATCACTTGATTCTTCTTCATCTAGCTCATCACAAAGTAGTTCATCAAGTAGTTCGTTTGGACTCACTTCTTCAAGTAGTTCACAATCAAGCAGTTCTGAAGGCAAAACATCTTCAAGTAGTTCATCTGTTGGCTACACTTCTTCTTCAAGCAGTTCACAAAGTTCGTTAAGTAGTTCAAGTTCAGTTGGTTATAGCTCATCAAGTAGTTCATCAATTGGAAAGAGTTCATCAAGTAGTTCTGTTGGATATTCGTCTAGCAGTTCTTCATTAGGATATTCGTCTAGCAGTTCCGAAGGTGAAGAGTTCTGTTCTACAAACTTTACATTAGCTACACTTAATTCTGATTGGATATATAATGGAAGTAGTTTTAATGGAAAGAAAGTTTATGCCAGTTATACTAGTAAATATCTTTTCTATGCTGATAATAGTAAGTGGTATCTATCATCTAATGTATCACATGTTCCTGTAACCTATGATGCAGTTTCAATTACACAAAATATTACTGGAACATGGAATGAAGATGGTAATATAGATACCCATTTTGTTGAAGGAAATTGTTCAAGTAGCTCGTCATCAATAGGTTATAGTAGTTCATCTAGTTCAACAAGTGAATCATCATCTAGTTTAAGTAGCAGTTCTAGCATTGGATATAGTAGTTCAAGTAGTTCATATGGATATACAAGTTCAAGTAGTTCGAGTGTAGGAGAAAGTTCATCTAGTTCATCTTCTAGTCAATCTTCAACCACAGAATCTTCAGAAAGTAGCTCTTCAGTTGGAAATAGTTCATCTAGTTCAAGTAGTTCTGTTGGAGAAAGTAGTTCTAGTAGTAGTACATCTCAAAGTAGTTCGTCTAGCTCTTCAGTTGGAAATAGTTCATCTAGTTCAAGTAGTTCTGTTGGAGAAAGTAGTTCTAGTAGTTCAATTGGTTATAGTAGTTCAAGTAGCGAAGGGGACGAATTCTGTAGTACCACCTTTACTCTTTCTACACTTAATTCTGATTGGATCTATAATGGATCTACGTTTAATGCAAAGAAAGTTTATAAGAGTTACACTAATAAGTATTTATTCTATGCTGATGATAGTTTATGGTATCTATCATCCAATGTATCACATGTTCCTGTAACGTATGATGCGAAAACATTATCTAATCAAACAATATTAGGTGTTTGGAGTGAAGGTGGTATACTTGGAATCCATTTTGTTGAAGGTAATTGTTCGTCATCTAGTTCTAGTTTAGATAGTTCAAGTTCAACTTCATTAGGTATAACTAGTTCAAGTTCGTCAATTGGATATAGTTCATCTAGTTCTTCTATAGACAGTAGTTCATCTAGTAGTCAAACACAATCATCTACAAGTTCGATGACTAGTTCTAGTAGTTCATCAACACAAAGTAGTTCAAGTAGTTCTGTGGGCTATACATCATCTAGTAGTTCTAGTTCATTAGGAGAATCATCATCTAGTTCAGTTGGAGAAAGTAGTTCATCTAGCTCATTAGGTGAATCTAGTTCTAGTAGTTCATTAGGTGAATCTAGCTCTAGTTCTTTAGGTGAATCATCATCTAGCTCAATTGGTCAAAGTAGTTCATCTAGTTCTGGTGGAGAATCAAGTTCAAGTAGTTCATTAGGTGAATCTAGCTCTAGTTCTGTTGGTAATAGTTCATCTAGTAGTTCTGTAGGAGAGAGTAGTAGTTCTAGTAGTAGTTCATCTAGCTCATTGGGAGAAAGTTCTAGTAGTTCAGTAGGAGAATCTAGCTCAAGTAGCAGTTCAGTAGGAAATAGTAGTTCTAGTAGTACATCTGGTGGACATAGTAGTTCAAGTTCTATGGAATGTGGTGAGGAATGGTATAACGTGGCAGGACATGATACTGGTATACTATCTAACTTTACCATAAGAGGAGCAAATGATACCAACACACATAATTGTAAAATCTATGTTAAACTTTGGCAGGAAGGTTGCGGTGATGATTGCGTTACTCAATGGTGGGGATTCTACACTGACGAAGCTAGAACTGACAAAATGTTTGACAATGGATTTACAGCTGGTAGTGGATTGCCTGTTGACGCACGTTGGTTAGAATATAGTACACCATCTTCAGAACAATATGATTATATTCGTTTTTATTGGGATGGAACTGGAGCAATAAATAGTGATGCACAAATAGAATGGCGAGAAGAATTTTCAAGCTTTAGTTCAAGTAGCGAAAGTTCAGTATCAAGCGAATCATCTAGTAGTAGTTCGGTTGATAGTAGTTCGTCTAGCTCGGTTGATAGTAGTTCGTCTAGTTCGGGTGGACATAGTAGTTCAAGTAGTTCTGGTGATGTTTTATATGTAAGTGGAGATTTAAGTCCTGATGTAGAAGGAGAATATCACTATTATCAGGAAGCTAACGACCATGCATCTTATGAAAGAGTTGATGGTGGTTATTATATATGGTGGAATGAATTTTGGGAAGAATTTTGGCTAACAAAAGATTTCTTAAGTCTAGGTACTGGAGTATTGTGGTATAAAGCTGGTGTAGTTACAGGAGATTATGCACCATCATTTGGAGCTATTGGTACAGCAACAGTTTCACAAACATTCATTGGACATCATAGTTCTAGTTCTAGTTCTAGTTAAATTGATTAGGTAATAAAAAGGAGAATACAAAATGGAAGAATGTAAAGAAATTACCAGACCAACACCTGAATGCCAACTATATATGGTGTTACAAATAGATACCGTTAAAGATCTTATAAACAAAAACCACTCATTATTAGATAAAAAAATGGAATTGATGCTACAACGGCAAGAGGTTCAAGATCAAAATTACAAAGAATTATCTACACATGTTTTTGGGAATGGAAAACTGGGAATAAAACAATTAGCAACTGAATGGGAAGCACATAAAGTACAACACAAAGAAGTATCTAATAAAGGTTGGAAAATTACATGTATATTATTTCAAATAATAATGGTTTTGTGTTTAGGATATATTGCAAGAAAAGTATTTACAATTCCATTTCACCATAACGAAGAACAAACGGAGCAAATTCAACATGATCAAATATATCACAGCACAAACGATGTGGGTGCCTTTACCTGTCAGAATACACAATAAAGTAGCTTATTTACATCTACCGGGAGGATATTGTTCGGATGGAGCTACAGGTGTACCAGATATTTGTGTTTCTGCTTTTATGGTACACGATTTTATTTTCGCTAATGCCGGTCATGTATTTCTCAAATTTGAAGATGGCACAACTGATTATGTGTTTATAGATATAGGTAAAGCTGATCTTATCTATTGCAAAATATTAGCATTTAGCACATCATTCTTTCGTAGGTGGTTACGCTATATAGGTTTACGGATATTACGGCAAAATTATCCACCTAAACAAGCTATTAATATTATTGATGTGTCTGCTATAAATTCACCTGTTCAAATATGTCCACATTATCTGCTTTGCTGCTATCATCCAAACAGTCAAATAGATATGATATGGTGGGAAGAATTTCGATTTTATAAGGTATAACACATAAAAAAAGGAGAAATAAAATGCCAGCAGGAGATAGAACAGGACCAGCAGGAAAAGGTGCAATGACAGGTAGAAGATTAGGGGGATGTGTAACAGGCAAACCAACTGTTAGAAGGACGATAAGGACAATAGGAAGAGGACTTAGTAGAGGTTTGGGACTTGGACGTGGTAGAGGCCGTTAAATCGATTTAAAATCGATTCTAAACTAACGGTTTAAATTCACCAAAGTACTTCTCTTCCGCTTCTTTACGAACTCTAATTGCATCATTAATGTCGTCAAAAAAACCTAGATGTTTATTTTTGTCATTAACTTTTATTTGAGCACGCCATTTATTTAAGTTTTTATGCCAACAAACGCCGTGAACTCCAGATGTGTTGTTACTTGCCAATTTTGTTCTGTGTTGTTGATTTTCAGTATTACTACATAGCCGAAGATTACACTTCCTGTTGTCGAGTGTCACACCATTAATGTGGTCTATGTGCATATCTTTAGGTAAATTCATAACTAATCTATGCATCATTATAGTTTTACCTTCTACACATACTCTAGCATAGCCAAAACAATTAGTATTCCATCTATATTGATTCACTAGCGCATAATCTGACTCATCCACTTTAACTTCTTCTCCTGTAGATAAATAGATCGTGTCTATGCCGTTCCCATTAACACCATTATATTTGCTTCTTATATGGTTTCTATTGGGATTTATTTTATCTCTTTTCGCTTTATCATATTCTCTATTACATTTTTTACACAAACATCGATAACCATCTTTTCTAGATTTATCCTTCGAAAACTCAATATACTCTTTATTTTCCTTACATCTACAACACGTTTTCATAATTGTCCTTTAAACCTTTAAATCGCTTCTACGTAATTTATAACAATAACCTTGACATAGTCATCTATAACTCGTTCAAAGGGCACACAAGCGATATATTAGCCATTTAGGATGTAATTTAACGATTGAGTTGCTTCAATTTCTTTTTAAGATCTTCAATTTCCTTCTTTAATTCTTTCACTTCCTCTTTCAGCTGTTTGATCTCGAATTTGCAGGCAGAATAGAACTTTTGTAGATCCTGATCCTTTATATCCCCATATTTATATTGTTTTGTGGTTTTTCCCATCCTAGTTACAGCACGTTCACCATTTGATCCAATTCGATGACCAATTCTTCGTCCACCAAAACCATCAGCATGACAGGTAGTGACACATATTATCATAATTGCTATCAATGTTTGTATTTTCATTTATTTATCCTTTGTATGCTTGCTTTTGATTCGTAACCCAATTTGCCAGCGATCTCACTGTTTTATCTTTTGAAGTTATTGACGGATATTTTCCACCGTTATCCTTCAAGTATTGTTTTAATGCTTGGTAGTTTCTCTCCCAGTTTACCTCATTCTTATCCACTCCGGGAATAAGTTTTATACGAGTATCTTCCTTATTGTCCTGCAAAAACTTCGCAACTTTACGTTCCTGCTCATTTTTTGATGAAACTGAGGGCATTCTAAATTTACTATCGTTCATTTATTCTCCTTATTTTGTTATTGAGAGTGTAACAATTGCTCCAAAAATGTTGAATGCTGATCCCCATTTAGCCTTATACTGAGATTGCATCATCCAATTCTCAGCAGTCCATAGCGTTTGGAGTTGTTTTGTTGACAATCCCTTAAATGGAGTATTCTCTACATCTGACGCTATCCTATAGAGATTCTCATCCGTTGTATCGTTATGTAGCATCTTTGCCGTTTTCAACAACCAACTTTTCATCATCTTATTCATAATAACCTTTCGTTATTTACCTTTTCTCATTTTCGATACGGCATCATAGCATAACTGGTTATCAAAGTCAAGCTATTTATTAAATAATTAATTCATGGAATATCTTTAAATTCTATCCATTCATTTTCATCATTTTGTGTTGATGCCTTATGTAATTTTCCGAATGAATCATAACAGGTATATATTGGTTTGTCAACATCTTTTTTGATCTCTATTTTTAGTATTAATCCACTTAATTTAAGGTTTTCTATGGCAGTTGCTAATCCACACAGTTCTACCTCTAACAAAAATTCCAATGATTTATCTTGCATTCTCCTCCTTTTTATAGTTAATACAACGACCTAGCAATTCATAGCAGTTTAATGTGCTATTCACTTTATCTTTCACCGGCTAACTGATATCCTGTAATTGTATAGTGGTACTCTCTAGATCCGATAACCGTATACGTTGGGAAATCATAATTAGTATTAATACGTCCAAAATTTGTTATTGTATACCCATTTTTAATATCACCTATCCGTGGCAATAATGCTAGTGCGTTATCGTTATCGTCAACATTATCATAGTTATAAAAAACTGTGACCTCTTTGACAAGTTGTGAGTCTACCTTTTTATAGTTAGTCACATCTTTTTGGACAATAAAATCACCTCCAATCTCAAATAAATCATATGCACAAATTTTGTTAATTTCTGTATTTTCTGTATTCATTTCATCTTCAATTTTCTGTCTAAACCAATTCATTTATTTTCTCCTTTATTGTATAACCTGCTTCTCTGTTAATTTTAGTGTTCTCATTTATTTATTTATTCTCCTTTATTTTTTCTGCGTTCTATAAGCTATATTCTCGATAACTTTTATATTCCCTTTAATTACTTTTACACAAGATGTTTATGGGAGGAATGAGTGTTCTTTGGCCTCGATGGATTTGGTTGGATCGATGAGTACAGGGACTTTTACGGTTTTGGAACGGACTTTACGACGTAGCCTTTCTTTAGTTCTAGTCATAACATGATCTGTAATTGTACGTAATATCTCCAAACGGATTTCGTCAGAGTCAATTGAACGATATTTTATTGCTAGATGCTTCATTAGTTGGCGATAAACTTCTTTAATATCACTGCGTAGGTAGTTGAGTTCATTCTTACTTCTATTCATTTTTACGGTGTCTATGGTCATTGCGTTCCTTCCTTATTTTTTCGATTGTACGGAATTATATTGTATCTATTTTATTTATCAAGCTTTTAGTTTTTATGTGTTATTATTTTACAGCACCATCTTCAGGTTTACGATAATTTTCTAATTCAGTTGATGATTCCTTTATATCAGCAATTTCATTAGGTGTTAATTTAAAATACACATTCATGGCACATCTAGGGAAATATATTATTGTATCATTTGTACTTGCACCGTCTACCATTGGATATTGTAATTGTACACCGTTATGCTCAACTATTCTATTTAGATTAAGGTGGTTCAATTTGCCACCATAACATACACCTTCAATATAATCAATAAACATTAAAATAACACACAGCTTATTCTTTTTTTGTAATTTTAGATATTCATGATAATTTCTTAGAGGAAACCCAGTATCAGGATATTTTGTTCTAACAATTTTTGTTTTAATATCTAAAAGAATTAATCTCCCATTTGTTTTATTAATGTATATTTTATCAATTGGGTGTGATTCGTCTTTATTCAAATCATCAGTTGAATACACGGTATATCCTTTTGAATAAAAATACCTATCAACAATATCTTCTCCTTTTTTACCAACATCATCGCTCTTGCAGAAAGATTCATTCATTCTCCAATCTCCATAATATATTATCATAGTGATCTTTTTCAAGCTCAATTGCAATATAATTTCTATTACAATTTCTTGATGCAATAACTGTGCTTCCACTACCAGCAAATGGATCTAACACAACTTCACCATCTACAGTTGAATTCTTAATAAGATACTCAAGCAATTCTACCGGTTTCTGAGCAGAGTGCTTTTTATTTGTTGGTATAGCATATTGCATTACATCGGGAGATACTGAATAATTCAACTTTCTTTTGCCAAAAGTTCCATTAGTGCAGAACCATATCATCTCATATTTACTAGCATATCTTGTATCAAAATCACATAATGTATGATTGTTCTTCACCCAAACAATAGGATTATCTTGAACCGTGAAGTACTTTGATAAAATCTCTTTGAATTCAAACATATTAGAATATCCTGTGAAGAAATACATATGAGAACCTTCTTTGCAGACTCTCTTTAATTCTTTACATGTATCATCTAATAGTTTCAATGCATAATCCTTCTTATCAATATATTGCTTGTTAAAACTTTCTCTTGAATCAACGTAATCTACCCCATAAGGCGGATCTGAAACAACACAATCAATACTATCAGATTCTAATTTCTTAATCTCTTCAACAGCATTACCATTTATGATATTCTTTAATTCTACACCAATTACTTGTTCTTTCCTATCATTAGATTCAACAGATTTAACCGCTTCTTTTACCGATTTTGCTTCACCACTATCGATTACAGAGAGTACATCCTTACGCTTGTCACCAGTCATTTCAACAAGCTTTTTAGCATCACTTATTTTGTTATTAAATATATCAATAACAACCTTTTGCTCTTCTTTAGGTAATTCCTTTACAGATTTAAGTACTTTAGAATTCTGTTCTTGCGTTTTACCATCTTTTTTACCAATATGTTCAGCAGCTAAATCCCTAGATGTACCTGACCCTATGGGGGTTTTACCCATAGGGTCTATCTCTTTACCAGCTTTCATACGAATTTCAGCTCGTTTAGCCTCAATCTCTTCCCACATATCATATTCAGAAATTAATTGAGATTTAGTTTTAATTCTATTCGCATTCTCTAATAGGAACAATTCTTCATATTCAAGATCAGTTTTACCACTAATTACTTCAGCATCAATATCTACAATACCCAATCCCTTACACGCCGCTACTCTACGATGACCAGATATAATTGTGTTATCAGGTTTCACAAGAATAGCCTTTATATATCCTGAACTCTCAATTCTATCAACTAGTTCTTTTACATCTGATTCACCATATATCTCACTGTTTAACGGATTCTCTTTTAATTTACTAATATTCATAATCTATTCTCCTTTACCAATTGCCACCATATATTTAATGAATTCTTTACCAAATATACGATCTCGAACATAAGCTGAAACGTTATTTGCTTGCATTAATAACCATGTATGTTCCTGTTTAGTCAAATATATTAACAGTGGAGCACAACGTTTCTCGTCTTCAGATAACCTCTTTCTACCTCGTTTCGCCATAACTATTCTCCTTTTAACTATATTATTGTTTCAAAACACAATTACATTATACATATTTCATACACAATTTCAATATTTTTTATTATATATTTTTATAGTGTATCTTTATGGTGTAAAATATCCAGTTTATTAACATACAGCAAACGTCCAAAATAGTAAAAATTACTATATTTGAAATCAAAAAGCTTTATTTTGACGTTTAGACGAGTAAAAATTACTCGACCACCTATACGTAAGTGCCTATGGTTACAACGTTATCTCAAAAGTGTATTAGATAGGTCCTCTTCTAAATCTATATATAATATCTAATTATCAAAGAGCTGCGTAAACTTGCTCTATCTTTTTGAGAAATAGAAACTAATTTTTTTAGACCAAATACTCAGCTATCTAACTCTCTCTTATGCTGGAGCGGAGCGATAAAGGATGTTTCGATGCAAGCGAAGCGTGGCATTGAAGACAGACTGTTTACAAAACAAAGTGTTCCGATTTTTTGAATCACCATATGTTTATGTATAATGGTGTGTACAAGTAGTAACCATCAAAGGCAGAGGAAACTCAATGGAAAAGGAAAATAAAGTGAAAACGATAAATATCAAAGTAAGTGAGAAAGAAAAGGCAGACATAATAAAAATGCAGGAATCTGGTATCAACCTATCTCAATTAGTGCGTAATGCTATAAAAACGTTTATATTAAGCAACAAAGCAAATCTATGGGTTCTGTAGGTCAGTACATAGGTTTTAGTCTAAACAATCTAATTAAGGTTAAAATATGAGCACAGAGAGGATTACAGAGGTGTTGGTAGAGCGTTGTGAGATATTAGAACAACGAATTACAGAAAAAGATACAGAAATTGAAATGTTACAGGCTATAATTGATGAACGTAAACGTGTCTTCGATAAACTTCTCATTTTTGCGAATAAGTTGGAAGAAGAGGCAAAAGAACGTGGATAACAAAACAACATCTATTCACGAACATTGTGATATATTAGATATATTACTAAAAAAGCAGGAACTTGAGATAAAAACACAGAAATTAATAATATCAGAACAAAATACTAGGATAAAACAGTTGGAAAATTTAGTAGGAATATTAGATTCTACACAAAATCGATAGGAAAATTATGAACATATATGACGACGTACCAATTATACTGGATCGCAAAATTGAGAATAAAGATGTTTTAGCATATCAAAAAACACAATGTCCTAAACTACTAGATGTTATAGTAAAACGACGATTGCCAACCATAGGATGTTATACACAACTACACCATAAAGAGTGGATGGATATTTCTATTGAAGATTTTGAGCAGGAGATGTCCACGGTTTTAATGAAAGCAATCAACATATTTAAACCAAATTATAGAGATTTTAACACTTTACTCTACACCTGTTTCCTCAACCACACCAGAAATATGATCACAGCTAGATTTTGTCGAAAAAGAAAAGCAGAAAAAGGATTAGTACCACTAGATGCCCCGGTAAAACAAGTAAACCAACAAGGCGAAACACAGGATTTTAAATCAATCTTACCGTCACAGATAGCTAACGAACACCAACACTCTGAACTCCAACAGCTCGTAGAATATATTATAGATAAGTGTCAAATCGAGAAAACTGATATAGCTAGAGATTGGTTGATAGGTGTAGCGTATGGAGATTATGGTATAACGCACCTTAAACACCACGAACATAGAAAAATTTACCAAAGGCTATTTCGCTATCTAAAACGCAACGGAATTACACATAAAGATCTAAGAAAGCTGATCACAACATAAAATAAAGCATTTTTCAAAAAGTATTTAGAGGAAAATAAAAAGATATCGAGAAGTATAACACCGTAAGAAACAAAAAGGAGGTGTTATGTGAGCAGTTTTTATGAGTTAGATTCTACAGTTTTAGGTGAAAAAGGAGAAGAAATAGCAGCAAAAAGATTAGAAAAAGTTGGATATACAGTAGCACAATTTACACGAGGTATCAGTCATCCTGTAGATATTGTGGCATATAAACGTAACAAAATGACTTTTTTCGAAATAAAAACCAAAGCGAAAATGAAATATTATGACGCAACAGGAATAGATGAAGCTGATCACGAAACATACACTAAATTAGCTGAAGATTATGGAGTGCCTGTAATTATCCTATTTGTAGATTATCTAACAGGATCAATTTATGGCGGAAATATAAAAGATATGCAACAACACAAAAAAATACCTAGATTAAAAGCAAATGGGAAAGAGAACAGGAAAGTTGATCTCATCGTATATGATCTCACACGAATGAAAGAATTTTGCAAATTAACCGAGGAAGAGATATTGGAATTGGAGT
>Ga0208904_1000663_pt1 | contig 26806 bp, 43 predicted proteins | sample AntAceMetag02UKB_FD_184774 | JGI IMG/M metagenome (GOLD analysis project Ga0208904, IMG submission 184774) | Saline lake microbial communities from Ace Lake, Antarctica - Antarctic Ace Lake Metagenome 02UKB (SPAdes) (version 2) | ecosystem: Environmental > Aquatic > Non-marine Saline and...
ATGAAGACATTCGAGAAATTGCTATTGATATAAATGAGTTTGGTGAAGATAAATCTGAATATATAGGGGATGCAGACTAATGAGTTGGGATGATGATACAGATTCTTTAATCCAAAGTGGAACTGTCGTAACTGTAAAAAATGTTACGCAGGAATATAATGGAACTTCAGTGTATCCAGAATCAGCGACAACTACAATTGAGACATCAACAGTATTGATATTTCCTAAAAGTGGAGCATTTAAAAAAGAAATAAAAGGTAGAGTAGTAGAAAGCACTCATACTTTATTTTTCCCTTCAACTTCTTCAGTGGCAGTAGATCATAGGATTTATGAACCTAACGAAACTAATTACCATGAAGTAATGGATGTTCAAAATTATGAAGGGCATAAACAGGTTTATACTCAAAAGGTGGAAAATAGATGAGTCAAGGATTACCGGGTAAATTAACAATTAGTCATTTGAAGATGGCAGAAGAAAGAGGTGATAATTATATCTTTTATAAGAGAAGAAATTATTCATTAAAGGAATTGTACGATGTTGCAGGGATTAGCAGAACTAAACAGAAACCTAAAGTTAGTGAAAACATTCGTGGACGTAAGCCTGATAACAGCGATGGAAAAATCACAGAATTTAGTGGCAACGAACGCAAAGAGTAAGCATGTTGTAGGCTCCCAGCTTTCATCAGCAGAGAGGAAAACACATCCTGATCCACGATTCTACACGTGGTCAACCAAGCTTGTGAATTCTATTAAAGCTGAAAAAGTAAAAGTTTTTACTTATGGAATAACAGGAGAAGTTACTGCCAGTAAACCCTATGCAACATTGATTGAAGTAGGCGGACCAAACAGAAGAGCATTTCCGTTCTTCGGTCCAGCACTGACAGAAGAGGCCGTGGCAATAGTAGCAATTTTAGGTGCTGCTGTTTCAAAGGTGATAAAATGAAAGCATTAAAGTTAGCAATAAAAAAAAGGCTTACAGATGATGATTCTTATATTGCTTTAATGGGAACACCCGGAGCAGAACCTTTTCAAACTTATTGGTTCAAGCCTCCAGTGAAACCTACTTTTCCTGAAACAGTTTTAAATATAAATCCGAGTACTAGTGATCAATCAAGTGATCCTAGTTTTTTAATTACAAACAGTGTATTATCAATTAATGTATGGACTAAAGATGATAGTTATGAAGACATCATTAAGAGAATCATACAATTATTAAATCAGAAACCTGATACCACAACAACTGGATTCAGGGCTATATTAGTAAGAACGTCGGAAGATTTGTTTGACGATGAGTTTAACGTCTACGGCAAAAATGTAATGTTTAACGTGCATTACAGGAGGGCATTATTATGAGTAAAGCGGTAGCAGCAACCAAACCGATTGGACCTTGTGAGATATATTGGGGAGATGTTAGATTAGGCTCACCAAAATCAGCAGCAACCTTTCGGTACAACAAAGAGACAGTACAATTTGCTCTTGAAGATTCAGGTGTAAATGTGGGGTCTCATAAAACAATGGAATCAATGGAAGTTGATGTTATGTTGGATGACTTTAAAAATCATCAAAACAGATTCACATATGATGCAGCAAATGAATTTGCAGCAGCTCCAGTAATCAATGCGATTGCCTATGATGCATCAACATCAACAGTAATGAGGTTCAGAGAAGATCATGAATTAAGTGGAACAGCAAATATCACTCTTGACCAGGCCGGATATATGACCGGGACAATTATGGTCTTTAGTTCTGACTGGTCTAATACTCCGGACGGATATACTAAAGGAACTGACTTTACAGCAACAGAGTCGACAGGAGTAGTCGCAAGAATAGCTGCTGGAAGTATTGCTGATGGTGATACAGTTCATATTGAGTATAATGAAACAGCAACAGTTCAGAGAATTGGAGTAGGTGGACAGCTTGCAGATTTTGAAGCAACTCTTCGAATCGTGCATATCAATGACAACGGAAAACAAATCCAGTTTTATGCTCATAGAGCTAAAAAAATTGGTGCTTCAGATATTGCTTTTTCAATGGCTGATGCGTTCGCAGGTATCCCAATGACATTTCACATATTGGCAGACCTGACTAAACCTATAGGGAAACAATTATTTGAATGGACAGTGGAGGCCTAATTCAATGTATAGACAAGGTGAAAAATCCGAGCAATCTCAGGACACTAGAAATTCTGGTGTCCTGCGATCTTGGTTCAGTAGATGGGTGTGGGCTTCATATCAGAATTATGATAAAATTGAAAAGGAATTAGTCAGAGATAAAAAGGGCTATTCTTTACTGAAACATCATAATAAGCATAAAGGAGAACCAGCATTAATTGTAGGTGCTGGTATCAGTTTAGAGAAGCTAATCCCACTATTAAAAGATTGGAAAGGTGCAATTTTTACATCAGAATCTATGGCATCAACATTGAAATATTACGGGCATCAGCCTGAATATATTTGTTTATTTGACGCCAATCAGTCAGTATGGGATTTATTTTTCCATGGACAGAATTACAAAGGTTCAACATTAGTAACTCATCCATCAGTAGATCCAAAAGTGATTGAGTTGTGGAGAGGTGAGAAAATATATTATCTCATGATGCATTTTTCAAAATTATTTGATAAAGAGAAATGGGAAGGTAAAGAATTGCCGGAAATTGAAAAAATAGTTAAAGAGCAGCTATTAGGGTACGACTTTTTTGAAAACATTCTTCCTTCTGTATATGGGATGATTGGGGCTTCTATTCTGAATGCGGGCTGTATTGTTAATAATGCAATAGAGGTTGCTAATTTCATGGGATATGGTCCATTGTTTCTATGCGGAATGGATTTTGGATTCAAAGACTGGATTAACAGATATCCTGGAGTAAAGAAAATTAAGGGTAAATGGATAAAAGAAGAAACGAAAATTGTTAAACATGAAGAAGAAGATGGAAAGAAAGTAGGGGATATTGATATAAGCAGAGAAATTATAATGAGTGATAATGGAATCCCCACAACAGATGAACAGGCCGAATATAAGCTGGCTTTAATGAGTGTATATAAACTGGATCGTCCGCAATTATTTGATTGCAGTGATGGAATAATAACTGAGTTACCAAAATTAGATATCAAAGAGGTGGTTGAAAAAAATGGAAAAGGATTCGAAGGAAAATACAGAACTGATGAAGAAATTGTCGAATGCGCAAACGCTTATTTCAATAGGAAATAAAGAATTCCTATTAAGAGAAATGTCAATCGGTAGAGCCAGAGAATTTGGTGTAAAAGTAGTTCGTATCGTTGATGAGTTTAAAAAGAAGCGAGGCAAGAAAATAACAAAGATGGAAGTTGAAGATGTTTTAAATCAATACGGAGATCTTGCTTTTGATCGATTAACTGAAATGTTTAATTGGATATTTTCCTATAAAGACCCTGACTACAAACCAACTGAAAGAAAATTCTTTGAGGATAATTTATCTATCAGAGAAATAACAGAAATTACAAAAGAAGTTGCCAGGCAGAATCAGTTGGAGTGGCTTACTAATTTTTTTCAAGAGAACTTCAAGAATGCTCTAAAAGTGATGAAGAGCTAGATGATGATAATTTTGGTATATATCATAGATTAATTATAGCGTATCCGGCATATACGGTTGAGCGAATTGAGACAGAATTGTCATGGAGACAGGTAAGGTTATTAATGGACCGATGGGCAGAAGAGCCTCCTGTTTCAGTAGTTATTGCGAGGGTTGAAAAAATGCTGGAAGTAAAATTTGGATTTAATACAGTACCTATGAAACTACAAACTACTCACGATGAAGTTATGAACGTTATTAGTCAGACTGGGATGTCAGCATGATAGTTGGAAAATTAACAGTATTACTAGGATTAGATTCAAAAGGTTTTACAACTGGAATCAATAGTGCTACAGGTAAAACAACAGCTTTTGCAAAGGCAACTGATAAAACTTTCAAGGCAATTGCCAAAGCTGCAAAAATAGGAATGCTTGCTGTTGGTGCTGCATTTGTTAAAGGTTCTATTGATGCAGCTAAATTTGAAAAAGCTTTAGCCAATGTTTCAACCATGCTTGATAAAAATACAATGCCAATGATGAAGAATTTCGAGAAAGGGATTATCAAGATGTCTGAGGCATATGGTGAATCAACAGATGCTCTGGCAAAAGGTCTATATGATATTCTATCTGCCAGTGTTCCAGCTTCTCAGGCTCTTGATGTTTTGGAAATATCAGCACAGGCAGCAAAGGCCGGATTGACAGATACCGGAATTGCTGCAGATGCTATCACAACCTTAATGAATTCTTTTCAGGATGCAACTAAAGATGCCAGTTATTATGCAGATATTATGTTTGCTACAGTAAAATTTGGTAAAACTACTTTCGCAGAATTAGCTCCTGTTATTGGTAATGTTGCGAAGATGATGGAAACAGCCGGAGGAACTGCTGAAGAAATGGCAGGGATGCTTGCTATCATGACACGTAATGGTATCCAAACCAGAGTTGCAGTTACCAGCCTTCGTGGTGTTGTTGCTGCATTGATCAAACCATCAGAAGCACTTACAAAAGAACTTGGAGGAATGACAGTTGAGGCAGATGGCTTCCGGGCTGTAATGGATAAAATTGGATCACTTCCAGCAACCGACCTTGCTGAAATGTTCCCGAATATTAGAGCCCTGACTGGTGTTGTTGTTGCAGCAAAAGGGCTGGGAGCTGAAGTAGATAAGATTAATTCTTTAATGGCAGACGGTTCTCCAATGATGGCTGCCTTTGATAAAAATATGTCAACCTTTGCTGCAACCTGGGATAGATTTAAAGCAACCCTTAAAGCAACCAGTATTACTATCGGTAATGAATTACTTCCTGTTTTGAAAGAAATGTTTGAAGATATGATTACTTGGTTTCAAGATAATAGAGAAGGCTTTGCTAGGTTTGCTAAAGAGACACTGGAAGGAATTAGAAAATTAATTACCACAATAATAGGTCTAAAAGAAATTTTATTGGGTGCTGGTGCTGCTATAATGTCAATGATGATATTGAGTAAAATTATACCATTGATGGCATCATTTGGCATAGCTACTTCTATCTCATTAGGACCCGTTGCTTTGATTGCAGCATCAATCACATTATTGATTGGTGGATTTATCAAATTAAAGAAAGAATTAAAAGAAGAAAAGGAAGAACAACAATTATTAAACGAGGCCATGACCGGAGGTACTTTAACATCTGATGAATACAATAAAGCTCTTGAGATTCAGTCAGGAAAATTAAAGGCAATCAGGGATGCTCATGATAGTAATATATCCAGGATGGTAAGAACCGGGATGGTCAGTAAAGAGCAGATGGATATTGCTCAAAAATCATATGATTCTAATATAAAATTTGAACAAGGTAAAATTGATTTAATTACAAAAAATGCAGGGGAACAATGGGAGCTTGATCAAAAAGCAGAAAGTAGAGAAAAGGCAGAAGCAGAAAGAAAAAGAGCAGATTTCATAGATGAACAAAACAGAATCACAGCCTTAAATATAGCAGAAACAGAAAAAGCAGCATTATTAAGGCAACTTGATGCAGAAGAGACTCAGAGAATATTAGATGTTAAAAAAGCATGGGCTGATGCAATGCAAGATAAAGTAGATCTAGCAAAAAGTGTATCAGATATTATGATCAAAGAAAACTTGAAACTTGACGAAGCACTCTGGCAAGCAAGTGCATCAGAATCAGATAGAATTGAAAGGCGAAGAGGTGAACTTGAATTATTAGGTAGATCATATGAAGATATTGAGAAAATAATTAGAATAGAATTCTCAGAAGCTTTTAATGCTGCCAAAGAAGCTAGTGATATATTCTGGGATGAGATGGGAGAAGAATCGGGAGAATTCGTCGAAGATCCTATTCCTACAACAGCTCAAACCTTTGTTGATAAATGGACTGAAGCTGTTGCCTCTGTGAAAGAAGTATTCACATTAATGTATTCTGCAATGTCCGGAGTTACAGATCAATATTTCAAAAATATGTTTGCTAAATTAGATACAGAACAAGCTGAAAGGAAGAAAAAAGCAAGGGATACAATTACAGATGAAGATGCTTTAGCTACTGCATTAGAAGTGATTGATAAAGATATTGCCAAGAAAAAATATGATCTCGAATTAAAACAATTCAAAGTAACAAAGGCAATGAACATTGCTGAAGCTATAATGAATACAGCTGTAGCAGTTTCAAAAGCATTACCTAATGTAATACTTGCAGCTATTGTAGCAGGACTTGGTGCTGCAAAAGTAGCATTAATAGCAACACAACAACCTCCAGCACCTCCTTTTATACGAGGGGGGCTTACTGATAAAATGATATCCGGTGGAGCCGTTCGTGGTAATCCTGGAATTGATACTAACCAAATTGCAGTAACGAACAGAGAATATATAATGCCTCCACAACAGACTGCAGATAATTTTGATGAGTTAGAAGATATGAGATCCGGAGGAAGTGGAGGCAAAAATATTACAATCGTTCCAGCTCAAGTAGATTTAATTATAGAAGGAAGAAAAGTTGGCCAGGCATTAATAGAGTTTATGACTGCTGAATCAGATAGAGGTGGGTTCAGAATGAATCCTAAAGTCTTGGGAGTGACAACATGAGCCAAATGAGATTCTTATATGATAATTTATTCGATGCAGCAACACTATCTCCTAGTTCAGAATTGACTAATAATCCTGCAGAGAATACACAAAATGCAATCCTTGGTAAAAAGTGGATTACTGGAACCGGGTATATAATTGTCACAGATATCAATAATAAATTAGGATTCAAAGCGACTTCAACTGGTTCAGTAATATTGGCAACAGTAGCATCAGGAACCTATGCAGATGGGTCATCCTTGGCAGGAGTAATCCAGGGTGCAATGCAAAGCGGAACAGTTTATGGGATCACTTGTAAATATAATGATACTGATAATAAATTCAGATTTGATGTTGGAGCAACGGCAACTTCGTTATCTTTGCATAATACATATGCAACATCCAGTGTAATGACTATTATAGGTTTTGATCGTAATACTAATTATACAGCATCAACTGGATATACCGGGACTGCATCTCTAGGAAATCAACAATGGATTCAAGCAACATTAGAAGCAGGAACATCGACTCATTTTATAATGGATAAATATAATATGGCTTCCGGTACTGTTATGACTTTGAGATTAGCAGACGCAACCAGTACTTTCTCCGGATTATATGGTGGTTCAGTATCAGCTTCAGTGTCAGTTACTTTGAGTGCTACTAGATTAGTGTATGCATTATCTTCCTCTTTCTCTGGAGTAGGGTTACAACTCTCCTGGTATGATCCATCACTAACATTTTCAGAGGTAGGAAGGATATGGATTGGCAATAGTTTTTATCCGGCTAATCATCCAGATAATAAAATCAGTTGGTTCAAGAAGAAGATTCTCAGAAGATCAAAAAGAACAATGGCATATTCTGGAGCTACATATTTTGATAAGAAAGATTCTGTTGACCAATATACATTAATACCGGATCCGTTGAATGAATATTATAATCCCACTACCAAAACAGGCTTTGAAACCTTCTTTGATACGGTAGGCGATTCTCAATGTTTTTATACCGTGTTAGATAGTGATTTGAGTAATACAGTGTATGGGTTCTTGATCGGGAATACAGATTATAACAGGCAGAAGAACACACCGACAATAATAGTACCTAAGCTTTTATTGCAGGAACAAAAATAAAGGAGAATGGAATGACGGTTAAAACGAAAATTATTTTAAGCAGAACAGGAATTGGATTTGTTGTCCTGGGTGTAATACTCGGAACCTTTGGGGAATTGACAACAAGTGGCATGACTGAGATAGTAGGATTAGTGAGCACTATTCTTGGTGCAGTTTTAAAAATCATAAGGGAGTTTAAAGGATGAGGAAATTATTTGCACTATTGTTTATTGTTTTTATTCTTGGATGCACACAAGCACAAGAGAATTTGTATTATGGAAACAATACTCTTGAATGGGATGATGAGTTAATTGATACAGACGGGATTCCATATCCTTCAGGTGCTATAATTACTTATGAGGTTGTCGCTTATGATAAAGAAGTTGGTATTAGTGGAGTATTTCAATTAGGTACTTCAATCAATACAGAGCTTGCATATCTTCTTGATGGTTATGATAGAAAAGTTTATATATGTGGAGTAAGATCAGTTTATGAAAGCCAAGTTTCTGATTATGCTTGGTCGAATATTCCAGAAGATACGGTGGACGGTGTAGCATTCGGGATAGTACCTGGAGAAGAACAGGCATTCATTTTAATGAAAGTTAAGAATTTTGGAATAAGGTAAGGAGTTAAATTATGGCAATAACAGATGAAGAAGTAATTAGATTTGCAAATGAACAGGTAAGACCAAAATGTGAAGAGATGCGAAACCTTTATTATGAGCTGAAAGGTTTGACAACTTATTGGGTTGATACTCTTACACCTCTTATTCCAAACGATTCAGCAGAAATGATTGAGGACGGTCGTAATTCAGTAACTCAGATCAGTGGTGCTGATATAGTAGGATTTGTAATTGAAGCTGCAAACTTTATAACAGCTATGGAAGTTGAAGGCGTTTTGTCAACTATTCAAAAACCTTGTGTGAGACATTTAGAGGTAGTATAAATGGCAGCAATATTTTACGCTGATAGTGCAGGAACTCAAGGTACCGGAACCGGAGTTGATGCTACAAACGCTTGCACTATGAAAGAATTTATGGAGGATGCTGTAATTTTACATACTGCAAGAGCGGCAGGAGATATCTGCTATGTTAAAAATGGAACTACAATCACTTACGACGGTAGTTCTGGAGTTTACGCAACTCCGGCAGTTTCTGGGACTTCTACAGCACCAGTAAGAATTATCGGTTATAGCACTACAATTGCAGACGGTGGCATAATAGAAATATTAGATAGTAGCGGTGGGAGTAATGTACCTTACACTTGGGACGTTGATTATTGGCATTTGTACAATCATAAATATACGGATATACGCCGGCTTGATCTTGGAGGTGCAAATAACGGACTACTATTATACAATATTGAGATAGTAAACGCACTTGATAATGATTTTGACCCTGGGGCTGGTTCTGGCGATTGTTTGACTTTTATAAATTGCAAATCAACAAATTCAAGGGGAACCGGGTTTTTCATAAGACATAGAGCTACAAGGCTGATAAATTGTAAAGCTACAGGAGCAAATACTAACGGGTTTGAACTAGGTAATGCATCTTATGGCGCTTTTGCTGTTGGGTGTATAGCATACGATTGTACTGATGGGTTTCAAATCTCAGGAGAGGGTGAGCTTGTAAATTGTATCGCTGATAGTAATAGTGCAAACGGGTTTGTAATTGATGATGATCGATTTACAACTTTTGTAAATTGTGGTGCAACGAATAACGGTGGGTATGGTATTACAGGAGCTGCTAATTCATTTGCTTTTATATTAAATTGTGGATCATACTTAAATACATCAGGATTTGTGAATACAACTAATGTAACAATTTTACAAAATATTTCTCCACAAATCACAGATCCTAAATATACGTCAGCAGGTGTTTTAACATTACAGTCAGATTCACCGTGGATAGATGCTGGAAATGGATATAACGGCTAATGGCTTGGAATATAGGTGCTGCACAAAACAGCGGATGGGATATAGGGGCGAGTCAAACAACAGCAGCAACTCCACCTACAGGACTTTCGATCCCTGTTGCAATGCATCATTATAGGCAATTGTTCAACAATATTGTTTTTACTTTCAATATTATGATTGCAATAACTATTATATGCAAAATGGATTATCAGAAACGAAAACTATTATTATATTCCGATAAATATAGTAAGGAGAGGAACCAATGAGAGAATTAAAACAGAGTGCAACAGCAGTATTAAAATTGGGTCCGTTCCTTGATTCTACAGATGGAAATACAGTTGAAGCAGGAATAACAATAGTGCAGGCAGATATAAGACTTTCCAAAAACGGAGGAGACTTTGCTCAAAAAAATAATGCTTCTGCTTCTGCTTATGATGAAGCAGGATTCTATAATTCAACAGTCAGTGTTGTTGATACTGGAACATTAGGAAGTTTGAAAGTTGCAGTTCATAGAACTGGATCTCTTGCAGTCTGGCATGATTATGCAGTTGTAGATAAAAATTATTGGACTTCAAAATACTCTTCAGATATTCTCGATGTTAATACAATTCAGGTGGGTGGAACGGTTCAGACTGCTCTTGATATAAATGATATTCTCACAGATACAGCCGAGTTGCAAACCGATGATATTCCCGGACGAATTGATACTCTCTCAGCCAGCGTTTCTGCAATTCCAACTGTAATGGTTGGAACAGATGGAGCCAATACTACAGTTCCAGATGCAGCTGGAGTTGTGCCAGGGAGATTAGATACTCTTAGTGCCAGTGTTACAGTAATTGATGGAAACGTTGATTTGATATTAGCAGACACGAATGAACTCCAGACTGATGACATTCCTGGTCGACTTGATACTATCTCAGGTAGTGTCACGGTAATTGATACTGCAGTTTCTAATATTCAAGGAACCGGATTTGCCTCTGCAACTTCTTCCCTTGCTGCTATTAGGACTCAAGGTGATATTGCTTGGATCACAGGAGGTGGAGGTGCTGCTCCAACAGTAATAGAAATCAGAGAAGAAATGGATTCTAACTCAACTAAGCTTTCGGCAATCATTACAGATACAAGTGCAACAATCCCAGGTAGATTAGATACACTCAGTTCAAGTGTTACCGTAATCAATACCTCTATGAACAATATCAAAGGAACGGGTTTCGCTTCTGCGACATCTTCACTCGCAGCAATCAGGACCCGTGGAGATATTGCGTGGATAACCGGAGCTGGAGGATCTTCTCCAACAGTTGAGCAGATACGAACTGAGATGGATGATAATAGTTCTAAACTTGCAGCTATAATTATTGATACCAGTGCTACAATTCCGGGAAGATTGGATACATTATCTGCCAGCGTTTCTGCTATTCCGACCACAGCAATGAGAGGAACAGATGGTGTTAGTTTAGTAATTCCAGATGTAGCAGGGGTAGTTCCTGGACGGCTTAATACAATGAGTGCCAGTATTTCAGCAATCCCTACAACTGCCATGCGTGGAACGGACGGGGTAAGCTTAGTAATACCAGATGCAGCAGGAGTTGTACCAGCAAGATTAGATACTATTAGTGCAACCCTAACAGTAATTGAAGCAGATACGAACGAGCTCCAAAGTGATGATATTCCAACAAGATTAAATACTCTTTCCAGCAGTGTTACAGTTATTGATATTAATGTTGATGCAATCCAGATTGACACAAGCTCTACTATACCAGGATTGATCAATGCCTTGAATGATGTTTCTACAGCGCAAGTGAATGCAGAAGTATTGGATGTCATGAATATAGACACCTATGCAGAACCAGGAACAGGAGCACCAGGATCAACAGTATCAATATTCAATAAAATAAACTGGATGTATAAATCATTCAGAAACAAGAAACGTCAAACGGCAACAGTGACAGAATTATATAATGATGATGGTACGACAATTGGATCGAAAAGAACAACTGCTGGATCTTCATCGACTTCAACTATAGGAGAATGGGGAACAGGTTAATGGCTATTGATACCAGATCAAAATTAAATTCTATGATCTCTTTTGGGGATATTTGGCATCCAGCTATTCCAATCCCTAATGGTTCATTCACTCAAGGCGATTTACAACATATTCTTCATGGATATTCTGGTGTACTTTGGACAGCTGCTGTCATTGCAGGAGATACTATTATAGGGTTACCATGTTTTACTATTAAAGCATATCCAGTCTCATTAGGTTTTACACCTCATCAGATCTCAGTAGGGTTCACTCCTGACCAGATTAAAATAGGCATAATAGGAGCATCATCATGCCAGTAACAGTACCAGAACATGCAAAAGAAGGATCTACATTTCCAGTCGTAATAACACCTACTTACACATCTGGAACAGTAACAGTGGGCTTCAAACCGAATACAGCTTTATGGACATTATCAGATACGGATGGAACTATAATTAATAGTAGAAGTGGAGTTTCACTTACTGCAGCTAGTTCTATGAATATTGTATTGAAAGGAGATGATCTTGCAATTACTGGAACAGTAAGAAAAACTGTCAAATTATTAGTTGAAGGAACTTATAATTCAACTACTTATGGGAATGATCTTCCTTATACTGAAGAGGCAACTATCATTATAGATAATCTGGTAAATAAGCCATAATGAGTATAACTACGTTTGCTAAATTAATAACAACTCCAGGATCAAAGAAAATTTTCTTAGCAGAGATAGAACCGAGTGAGCAAAAAACATCATGGACATTACAATCAGGAAGCATTTATTATACTGCTGTTAAGGCAATTACGATTACCAGTGTTGTTGAAGATGGAGTTACATTAACTGAAGTAACATCCCTTGCAACGGTTACTGCTGGGAAATGGTATCATGGAAAAGATAAAGTATATCTGCAAGCGTCTTCCGGTACTCCATATTCTAATGTAATTGTATTAAACTATAAAATGTATATTGCTACTGAGAATATTACATTGAATAGTACTTTTTATGAAGGAATATTGGCCAATATTCCTAATATCAGTCAGCAGAAAAAAGAACCTTATTGGGGTGTATCAGTTATCGCTGATGGAGATATCAGTGTATATAATAATAATGGATACTTTGATGAGATTTATAAAGATTATAAATGGAATAATAAAACAATTACTATTTATCTTGGTGGTGAAGATCTTCCTTATTCTGAATATGCAAAACAGTTTGGTGGGATAATAATTAATACATCATTAAAAACTAATATATTAACCATGCAGTTTGAAGATAATAAAAATGATCTTGAAGACACTATCCCAAAAAATACTTTCACAACTTCTATCTATCCGAATTTAGATTCAGAAGATATCGGAAAAGCGATCCCGTTAATATATGGAACTGTATATAAAGTTCCTGTCATTTGTACGAGTAGAGGTCTTGGAACTGCAACCAGCAATCATAGTTTTAAAATTCTGGATACCTCTGTCTGTTCAGTCACTACAATATCTCAGGTATATGTAAATGATGTTGCCAAAACTCATGCTAGTGGTGTTGTGTCCGCTGCAACTTTTAAATTAGCTTCGGGAACTTATTCTCCTGGAGATTCTGTCACTGTCAGCATTATAGCTGCAACAGACAATCCAGTTGAACAATTAAAATCTATTGCCAGTAATGTTTTATCTATCCCTTACAATTCATCTAATTATGATACGGCTACAGTTTCAGCAGCAGTGACAGATGCTTCTGTTTTTCCTTGTGGCTTGGCTATTTATGAAGCAACATCTTTCTTAGAAATTTGTGGTGATTTAATGAAGTCTTGCATGGGTAGTTTGATCAATAATAATGAAGGAAAGTATTCTATTAGTATATGGGATGTTGAAGTAGATAATACTCTAACAGATATTAATTTCACAGATATTATTGATGGAACATTTATGGCAATTTCTAAGCTGGAAGATATACGTAAAACTATGAGAGTAGGATGGAGAAAAAACTGGGAAGCAAATAATTATTCTTATAGTCAATTATCTTCGGATACTACAGAAAGATTATATGGAGTAAAAAAGACAAAAACTGTAACAACATTACAATCTACTCAGGCAGGAGTGAATATTATATTAGGTAGATTGAGTATGATATTTGAAACAGAAACTATGAGGATACAGTTTTCTTCAAAATTACAATTAGCGGATAAAAATATAGGTGACAGAATACAAATATCTTTTAAACGTAAAGATGCAGATAATAATTTTGAATGGATTGATAGTTTACCCGTTGAAATAAATGTGATTAATAAAGACTATAAGGAAAGCAAGCTTTTATTAGAAGTAGATGATCTTAAAGGAGTGGGAGTCTCAGTTGGTCACTGGACTGCTGATGCTCCTGTATTTCCTTATTATCTGGGTGGTGGTTCTATGGCTACATGGGATAAAACATGGTCAACTGCTCAGAAAGAGTATGCAAAAGCGAATGCTGGATTCTGGTGCAATGATGATAATTTTATAGACAGTAGTGATGATTCGAGTTATAAAATTTCGAGGTGGTGGTAAATGGCCTTTAGTAGTTCAACTGTAATATCAGGGCAGGTTACAAAGAAAACAGATTACGATAGACTTATGGATAATACTGTCCATATCCTTCGGAGTGCAACAACATTTACAGGAGCTAAGACTTTCACATCTACTATATCTGCTAATGATGGAATAACAGTTCCAGTAATGCATGTTCAGGATCAGAAGGCTTATAATGTTGCCGGGGGTACTTTCACTTCTGGGGCATGGAGAACAAGAACACTCAATACAATTTTAAGTAACACTATAACTGGTGCAAGTTTAGCATCGAATCAAATCACATTACCAGCAGGGACATATAAAGTAACTGCTTCAGCTCCTGCTTACGCTGTTAATTCTCACACAATAAGATTTTATAATACATCAGATTCAGTAAAACTCATAGATGGGAGGAACTTATATGCTACTGCTTCAAGTTCAGTAGAGAGTGTTTCCCTATTATGTGGTCTATTTACAATAACATCTGAAAAAATATGTGAATTACAGCACCAATGTCAAACCACAAAAACAACGAATGGATTAGGTGTAGAAGTATTATTCGCTGGGGAAACAAGCATATACGCAGACGTATTCATAGAGAAATTAGCATAAGGAAAAAGTCATGACTAAAAAACAGGAAGATGCATTTGAGGAATTAGTGCTTGCAGTAAACAAGATGTCTAATAAACTATTTGGGAATGGGACCAGAAACGGCTGTATTGATCAAAGGCTGGAGAGTGTAGAAAAAATTCTTAATGATACCATGCCGACAATAGTAACTAAGACAGAATGCAAAGGCAATCATGAAACCCAGTGGAGTAGACGAGTCCTGTATATAGGAATGGTTGCAACATGGGCTGGGTTGTTCCTTAGAGTGATGGGGGTAATATAATGGCGTTTAGTAGTTCAACAGTTTCTATAGGTGCTAATACTAAGAAGTCAGATTATGATAGGTTGTTGGATAATGCACAAAATAATCGGAGTAGGGCTAGTTCATTAGAGAGTAGGGCTAGTTCATTAGAGAGTAGGGCTAGTTCATTAGAGAGTGGGACTGTTGCTATCTCCCATAGTGAAATACAAACTTTCAATTCGTCAACTGTATTTAATGCAACGGCTACTTTCAATACAATCAAAGCAGCAACAATAGATACAGGATCTGGGGCACAAGAAGTTTTTGATCCTCCCGTTATTAATAATGCACGTACTAGTGGTTTGACTTCAAATGTATATGTACCGTCAATTAATATAGGACAGGTTGGAATATATGCTGTCAGTGGAACGGTCTCTGGTGTAAATTTAAGTTTAAAACTTCCAACCACTGGAACATATTCTTTCAGCGTTGTTGGTAATACAGATGTCACTTCGGTTGGTGAAATTGCAAACTCTGCTGCTTCAGCGGCAGCTTCGACTACAATATGCACATCTAGTGTAGGTGATATTTGTAGAGTATTGGTAATTTATAGAAGGTTGACATAATGAAAATAATATTTCTTTTAATTATCACTTTATTTGTATCTTGCTCATTAAAATTAGCAGACGGAATAGATATAATTAATCCATATTCGGAATTAGGTATTAAGATTTCTACCTTAGATGATTATGTAATCACAGGCAAGAATAATAGTACAGAGCTTATAATATCAATCGCATATATTTTGAATGGAGTTGATCATAGGATTATCAATAAGGCAATTGCTCCACATGAAAAAATAATTTTAGCCAGTACGGATAAATGGTATGGCTATTCTATATTAGAAATAACTAATATTAAATTTTATTAGAACACCCACAGGACCGCTATGTAGAGCTCCCTTAGTATTGATCGATAATAACATTAGGAGGACAATATGCAGTATTTAGTAAGCCATCACAATTTAAAACAGTTAGACGATGTCAATGTAGGTAAAAATTAGTAGTGAAGATTAACCTATCAACACTGGACTACTATACTCAAAGGAATAATACTATTCGCCCTTGGGCTGCATGTATGCCTACATCTTATGTCATGTTTCTCCGGGGTAATAATATTGAATACGGTAATAGCTCGGGTCTTGCTGATGATGATTATTTCATGAAGCTTCTCAGCACTGAGAATGCTAAAAAGTTTTGTCTTGAAAAATACCCGTGGTCAAAAGGGATTCCTCCTAATGAAATACATGGAATGTATGGTAGCTATCTTTCTTTTTTTGTTACTGGCAAACGTGCTTCCGATTTTAACACTCATCTTAATTTTGAAAATTATCTGGAACTAATGGAGCAAGGCAAAGTTGTTATGACTTCCGGAGCTTTCCCAGGTTTAGCCGGGCATGCTTTTTGTGTGATTGGTATACACCATGATGATTTAGTACTTGCCGATCCTTGGGGTGACTATCATTCTGGATATAAAGATCATTCTGGCTATGGTATCAGAATGTCTAAAACAGAATTCATAAATCATGTGAAGCCGATTAAAGAAGAGAAGAAATGGGGTCACATAGAATGGAATAGAGGACAATAAAATGGCTGCAATAAAACCAGAATTGAAAGTAAAAATTTATATGTTTACTATGATACTCATATTGATCGGAGGGCTTAGTTTTGTGCTGGCAAAATGGGCTATTCCAGAAGGCAATGATAAAGTACTTATTCTGATAATAGGAAACCTTTCTCCAATCATGGGTGGTATAGTTGGTAGCATATCGAAGGATTTTAAAACCGGAGGGTAGCATGAATGGTTGGAAAAAAATTCTCATTAGTATTGTTATTATTATTATTATCTTCAGTGCTGGTTATGGGATCGGATATTGGCGATCAAATCAGGTCGGAGATATTGACGATCAAGCTAGAATTACAGAACTCGAAAAAATCAATTCAGAACTTAGGGCTGGAGATATTCAATTTAGAACAGACCTTGAAACAGCAGAAAGAAAGCTCAGAAACTTTCTCACTGGAACGGCAGAAAGAAATAGAAGGGCTAGAGAAATCCTTGGACGAGCGCAAGAAGAAACAGGAGCAGCAGGAGATAGTATCGACCGAGCTATCCTTGCAGTTAACCGCTTGTCAGAAGCGATTGAAATTTTACTCGGTAGTGAATAAGAGTTTAATAGGTGGCCTGGTAGTCAGTATTATAATTAATATAATTCAGGGGTTTGCAAGATGAAGAATAAGAAATGGAACTTAACATTGATGATTTTAGGGATATTCTTTTTGGCAGGAGTAGGTTTTTTTGTACGCAAATGGAATGATCCTGTATTATGGGGTCTATGGTTTACTGCCATAGGTGGGACAGTTACATCTTTTAGTACCCTTAATCATTTAGATAAGAGGCAATATATTAAAAATGGGGTTGTCACTCAGCCAACAAAGTAGTATATTTTATTTGATCAGCTTTCTTTTACTAACCAGTTCCCGGACTCATCCTCCACGGGACTGGTTTTTTTGTTCAGACATGCTAAAAATACCCTACAAACATAGGGTATAGATTAGATCTAGCAATAGTTTACTAATTTGTGGTATGTAAGGGTAGTTATTGGCTCTCGGCTTTGTAACGGGCTAATTCTGCTAAGACTCCCTTCGGAGGGGATTTTGATAGATATGTGAATGCAGTCATTTTGCAGAATGATGAAGGGCTCATTCCTTTTGTCTTTGCCGTAATACTGATTAGATTATATTCTTCTATTTCCATACTAAATGAAATTGTCTTTTTATCTACCATAAAATCTCCCTAAATAAAAGAGGCCGGGAACGTATCCTGTCCCGGCCTCAACTTTCATAGCAATATGAATTAGCAGTTCATTGCTAAACCGATAGGTTACTGTTGTCTAAGGCTTCAGTTATACTAATCTCAGGATACTACCATTGTACTACAGGGTCACGAATTAAGACCCCGACCGGACTTGAACCGGCACCACTGATTTATTACATCCACCAAGCGTTACAGCTTCCATTATAATGCTGAGGCTACACGACAAAAGACTAAGTATAATAATAAGTATAAAATTAGTTAGCTTAAAATAATAGTCGTGCATACTCTATATCCTTTATTGGCTTATTCGCCTATAGGATTCCGTTATTAATATAATCCAGAATAGATTTTCCAATCTTCATCTGAACTACTTCTGCTTCATTTGCCTTTGCTCTTGCTCTTTTTACTGCATTGATTAAGTTATCAATTCTATATAGTAAATCACTTTTCTGTGCAGGTGTAATTTTACCTGATCTATATAGAGTTTCCCATGTCCCAACTTGGACATCTTTAACAACTTTAGCAATCTGGGCTGGGAATTCTTTTGTTGCCTGAACAGCAACAATAATTTCCTCAACCTTATTGGTACGATATTTTGTTTCAGTCTCAGTAATATATGTATTATCCTGAGTTGTATCTTTATTCCATCTTTTTGCTGGGTCAAGAGTTGGAATAACTTTATATAGTCCAAGTATCCGCTGGAGATGCTGTTCTAAAGCTAATAATGATGTTGCTGATAATTCACCAAAAGAAATATCATTAACCTTTAATTCAGCTCTTGCCAGTCCAGAGCAGTTTGTTTCTTCTTTGGATAATTGTGCATTAATTGCATTAACAAGAAATCCGGATGAATACCTTATTTTGGCTGCAACAGTAGTTACAATTTCTTTTACTTCAGATGCAAACCCTTCCCCGTTCTCTTCTTTTGAATGGTAAGTTCTTACCATACCGTCAAGATGATCTTCTTTTTTCTGAAAAAGTGTTACTGACTCCTGCATGATTTCAGAAGCTCTTCCTCGTAGATCTTGTTCTACTGCTAACAATTGATGAAGCTGATTTTTTCCCATATCTTTCTCCTTAATCTTAGTATCTTTAATATACGACAATGTTACTTTAATGTCAAGTCTTCTTACCTATAATATTATTAGCAGCAGCAAGAAATTTATCTATCAAATCCAGCGTAGCAATATATTTTCTTTCAACACTTTTTCTCAATTGCTGTTCTGCTAGGAAACATTCTTGACAATTCTCAGCAGTGATTTGTAGTTTACATTCTGGGCATTTTACCATGTAACTTCCTCCAGTAATTCGAGATAGCCTTTATTATGAAAACTATATACACAATAGGCCACCAGGTAGACATTATTATTAATACAGAGATATTCTCACTATCACGTCCTTCCACTATATAAGTATCAAAGAATCTGAACGATATGATCATTCCAATGATATACAGGATCAGGATAAGGTACTGCATAATAGTTCCTCCATCTTTAACTCTGCCTGCCTAGATGCTTTAATATCTTCTATTGCACTATGTAATTTATGTTCTATTCTAAATGACTCACAGATAGTACTATTCTTAAAATTCTCTGGAACAGGGATCAGTGATAATTTAACACAAAGCACAGCGGTTGACATTATATCCAAGGGAGCAGAGAAGAACCATGAACCAAAATAATTATCATAATTATGCTTGAAAAATTCCCTCATAAAATCATTATCAAATCTGGCATTATAAGCTGCAAATATGGCCTTGTCTTTTTTATTATATTTATCAATACGCAATCCCAGCCAATCAGAAAATTTGCTATATGCTTCGGCTTCAGTAATTCCGTTCTTTTCTAGGTACTCCCAGGTTATTCCGGTCAGTTCTTCTATAACATTGAAGTCATCCGGTTTCAGCTCTGGTAGAATATAAACATGGAAAACAGATTTGGTTTTACCATCTTCATACAGTGCAGCCAGCTCTATGATTGTATCAGTTTTATGATCCAGTCCTGTTGTTTCTACGTCTACCCAGACAATTTTACTCATCTCTCATTCTCCTTCTATCTTTTTTACTCATTTTAACTTTAGGATCTCTTCTATGAACTGTTCCTTTGATATTGATATAGTCTACATTTACAGCATCAACCCATTTCACAACAGCAATATTCTTTCCACAATTCTTACAAATTATATGATCGAATTCTATTTCAGTTGAATCATATTCTCTTGTCTTTTTACAGTATTTGCATTTTAGTTCTGCGGATACTTTCATAATGGGAGCCTACAATATCCGGATTTTGTTTTGTTATTACAATGTTTTTTCATTTTACATTTTCCTGTATTCTTAGTACAGTATAAACATTCATTTGATTTAGAAGGTCTTGATACTATATGGATACTTGAAGCTTTTGTTTGAATTGGTTGTGCTATATAGCCAGAGTTAAACTTCATTTTTTTTCCTCCACTTGGTATGGAATAGTGAAGTCTATATTTCTGATATCACATGAATAATGGACACATCTTTCTTTTCTTGTGTAGATATTTTTGACTAATGCATATCCGCAAACATGACAAACTTCTCTTGATAGATCTAATACTTGGGGTTCGTTCATTTTTTCATCTCCTCGATATTGAATACTTTCTCTACATAGGAAGCACTGATATCTTTTTGTGAAACTATTAACACTTTCTCATTCTGGAAATATGCCTGTTGAATATCGTAGTAGGCTTTCACTCTGATTGGATTCACTGGACCATCTGCTTCATCGTAAATGATTGGACTATAGGATCTCATTTGCCTTTCGTTTCTCTTCCTGATTAATGCCTTAATATAGCAGTCAGAATAGAAAGCTTTATTGCCAGGGTTAGTGTAGAACATACTGAATGATTTTCCGGTTTCGTTATCATGAATTAGAACATCAAATTTATCTACAGATTTTTTGTCTCCCTGTTTTTGTGTTTCAGTATGATATGAGTAACGGCCTTCCAGAAATGGTTGTATGTTTCTGGTTGCCTCTGTATCAATGCTGTCCAGTATAATATCCAATTCCAATGCTGGAATTTTATCTGGATTGAGCATCTTAGCAATGTATGTCCAGTCTTTTTTGTTTACCTCTGAAGTTAAGAGTCTTTCTTTTTTATTCTTTAGCTCATCTGCTCCGGCTGCTGCTTTTTCTAGTCTATCTTTGATAGCTTTTTTTTCTGCTTCAAGGGTGCTGATAGTTTTTGATACTTTAGAATATATATCCCTTATCCTGTTAAGATATTTTGTAGTTATAGAAAGAAGATGTTCAATATTATCATCAATGATAATACTTTTCAGATCTACATTGTACGAATCCAGTAATACCTGATCTTTCTTAATACCATCTGTCAGTTCTTCAATTGCTGTCTCTGCTTTGAGCCCTTCATTAACTGCTTCTTGAATTTCTTCCCGTTCAAATTCTGTTAATGATTCTAGTGGTTTGATAGGTTCTACTATTTCTGGTTTCACAAGATCAATCATGGAAGCGATATTATCACCTGACATTTTTATCGCTTCATCTAATAGGCTTATGCTGTTATTGAGTTTATCAATATTTTCCTGAACATCCGGTTTAATATATCCACATTGTGGGCACGGTTCAGAAATCAATTCTATTTCTCTATTATGAGATAGTTTTGTTTTCTCTGCATTGTCAATTATAGTTTGCTGTTCCCGTTTAGTTGTACCCTGGGATATAACAGATTTTTCATATTCTGTAATAATCCGGTTATATTCTATTAGTAAATTAGTATATTCTTGCTCCAGCTTTTTAGCTGCATCATCCTGTTTAATTGCAGTCTGATTCACCTTGAGATTATTTACGGCAACCTGGAGATCTATGATTCTTGTTTCAGAAAGATGTATAGCATATGTTGATAGTCCAACACTTTTTTCTGTTTGAGCTTTTCGATCTATCAATTTTTCATTCTCAGTATTCTCCAACTGGATAGACTCTTCTTTAGTTTTAACTTCAATTCCTTTATCTTTAATTCTATTAAGATAATTATTATGTAAAACTATCTCAGCTCCTTTGTTAGCAAAGTCAAGATTCAGTTCATCAATATTCTCAGCATACCTTTCCAGTGCATTGATATCTGAATCCAATTGCTGTTCCTGTTTCTCAGCCAGTGCAACCTGATCCAGTGACCATCTCTTTTCTTTCTCCCGATCTATCCCTGCAATATTCTGAACAAGATTTCTGGCCTCTGTCATTGTAGCTGTCATCAATCCTGATCGTTGGTTCTTGGATTGTTGGGGTTGTTCATAAAAAGTAGTTAGTAGATAATCTTCATAATTCCCGTATAGCTCTTCGCATTTCTGCATCATTGTGTCGAAGGTTGCTTTTTCTAATTGTGGAATACCATCTATATCCAGATAGCATTCTGTTTTTGGATTCTTAGTTGAAGATCCTTTTATAGTAATTAAATGATGATGATCATGTCCGTTGACTATTCCAGATTTTTCTATACTACTATCCTGTCCTGAAAAGAAATCTTTCAATGCTGACTGTCTACCAGACTTAGTATCTTTTCCAACAACACAAGGATATAAAGAACACATCCCTAGGAGGGAACTTTTCCCATCTCCATTACCATTAGTTCCAATCAGTTGATTCATTCCGGTTGCCAGATTATTCAAATCAAACTCTACTGTTTTGCCTCCAAATAAATCACAACCCATAATTTTAACATATGTCAATTTTGCATCAAGTTTATTGCCTGCAATATTGTTTTTGTATACCGGGATAGAATCAATTTTGTCTTTGAGAATTGGCCTTACTTCAGGATCAATTAGTTTGAACATATCCCATAGAGTTTTTGCTTCCTTTGCCTGTTCTTTTGTAACTCTTCTTGTTTCTGTTGTTTCTTCAGTATAAGTTATCCGGCTCCAGGGGTGGAGACCTTCAGGTAATACTGCATCGGGATCATCAGACTCGAGCCAGTAAGCTACATTCATATCCATATTTACACCTTGAAGTTTATCAGTTGTAGATATCTTTTTTCTCATTGGGGTTCCGTATAGGATACGAGTAATTTCTACTTGATCAGAACTAAAAAGAATATTTTCCATTGCCTTTTTTCTAAGACTGTAATCTATAGTAATCAAATTAAAACCTGGAACGAAATCTCTCTTTCCCCAAGGATTCCTGTCAACGCCAGGATACCCTGCATAGCCAGCACATATTGTGTTACTTTCCCAAGGTGTATGAATATGACCAAGGCTCCATCTATCCAGTCCTGCTTTTTCTAATATTTCAGTATGTATTACAATATCAGAAGATCTCATAATTATATCTGTGCAATTCTCTTGATGGCTATCACTAACATTTCCATGCAATAATCCTATTGCCGGAACATCTTTATATTTTAATCTCATAGGACCAACAAATTCCTGAATATATTTATCAAACAGGTTTACGGTTTTTGCATTTGCTTCCTCTGCAGATAGTGATAGTTTAGCTTGGATGTTAGATTTGGAAAGCTCTGGGACTCCAAAGAGAATACAATCTGGTTTTACTTTTGTAAATTTAGGAACCTCATCTATAAATGGTTTATCAAATTCAGCTTCTAAAGCATGATATCCGTAAACCTTCCCAGGTTTTAACAGTGTAAAATTCATTCCATCAAATAATCCATAGCAACCTATTGCATCATGTGATGGTGTTCCTTCTATCGCTGCAACTGGAGCAACATCTGTCCAGCTTTTCATAATCTTTTGTGCTATCTTCATTCCTCCTTTATCGCTGGCAAATATAGGAGCATCGAAAAAGTCTCCGGGTACTGCAATAAAATCTACTCCGTTTTTGATAGCTGCATCTTCTACAGCTTTTGCACAGAGTAGGGCTGTATCAGCCCATTGTTTTGAGAAATGGTAATCCGGTATTTCCAGGTATCTTAACATATGGTTCATCCTCCATTACTAATATTACTACAATGTAACCTATTTGTAAACAACTTTTTTTCTTTCTTTTATCATTGCGTCTGCATATCTATATGCAGACTCTGATTGTTTATCAAATGTATTTAAAGCTTCCCATCCTGTACTAATCATAAATCCTATAATACACTGCCCTGCAAAATAATCTCTAAGGGTCATGCCTGAAGTGCTATTTACAACCTGTCCCTCTGAATCTGTAATTACTGCCGGATATGCTGGTCCACCTGTTTTATCTTCCATCTTTATCTTCTCCTATAAATTCTGCTATTCTTAGCATAATGTGTATATCCAAGAGCCTTCTCAATTTTATTTCTTTTAGACATAATGAAAGTCCCTGCCCATTTCATATCACCAACTTTTGAATAATCAAGTGGATATGGTTTTGGTTCATGAATTGCAACAGTGTTTATATCCCATTTATCAATTGTTCCAATCTCTATACCATCAAAAAATACTTTCCATCCGGTTCCTGTTGATTGCATCTTCAGCTCCTATTTAAAATCGTGTTCAACTTTATTGTCGAAATCAACATTCAATTCAATAGTATCCAGACTGGCAAGAATCTTCTTCCAGAGCCTACTATAATTCTCATTCTTCTGATCGGGTTTGCTCTTCAACCATTTGATGCACTTCTCAATCTTGGTTTTATTCTCAGGAGTTAATTCTGCAAGGTGTTCGTATGATTGGAATACTCCTAATAGTTCCTCTTCAATAGCTGGTTTCGGTGTCACATCTTCTGGTTCAAACGGATCAGGATCATCTGCATGGATTATTCCCTCTGCAACTTCATCAAGCTCATCTTCTATTTCTCCGAACAAGAGAGTACCTGCTGGAGAAGGTTCTCCTCCACCACTGATCCTATTTAAGTTTGCAGCCTGTTCCAGCTTTAATGATTCCTGGCTTTTTCTTACTTTGGAAAATATGAATTTTCCTTCTGCCAGATCTGCTGCTTTATAACCTGTCATTAATCCAGCCAGTTCCCGGATAGTTTTGCCGTGAGCCTTTGTCTCTGCTTTGGCATGAGCGAATTTCATCTCAGCATTAAAATGTGCTCTTCGTTTGAAAGTGTTATCATATTTTGGTGGGTACTGGCTTTTCTTAGTATAGCCTTCAGTATACATTTCTTCTTTGGTCCAGAGTTCTAAACAGCGTTCCCAGACATTGAATATAGAAGTGCAAGGAGAGGATCTTCTCAACGTTCCATCTTCTTGTAAAAGTGTTGAAAATTTCTTAACCTTTCTACCAACAATCATTTTCCTGAAAGTAGGATCTACATCCTGTGCTTTGAATAACATTGGATTGACATCTACTTCTTCAATTACAGGTTCGGTGATAGAATTATCTCCTCCTGAAATCCCGGTAGCTTCTGCAACCCGATACATGAATGCAGCAGTTGGCATGAAATTCCCAGATCCAACATCTGTGAAATCCTGCTTAATATCGAATCTTAGTTCTGTCAAAACAACTTCAAACTGATCAGGCAATTCATTGATTGCATCCATGTTGACATAAACTGTTTTATTTCCCGGCTTTGCTTCCTGACAATATTCCAGGACACCTTTCTCTGCGAAAATTTTACTCATAATATCCTCCATTAAAATTATGTTGCCGATGTAGTCCCTGACCAACTACTTGTCATATTTCCCCATGCTGCATTTAAAAATGTGCTCCCAGTAGTAGAACAAGATGTGGCTGAATAAGTTATTGTAGATTGTGATATTTGAATAGTGGGGCCATTCCTTCGACCCCACCTTTCGGATGTTATTATTCCGTCTTTTACTACCCTACAATGTTCATGTCCACATTTAGGACATTTTAAAACGTGATTGCCATTTAATGACATATCCATTTTAAAGCGAACATATTGATTACAGTTATGGCAATGTATTTCTTGGAATTCTAAATTTTCCATCTAATACTCAGTATTAAAATTATTAGCTGCTGCAAATTTATTCATCTCTGCAGTGGCTTCATTCAACATAAGGGTTGCCTCTTCTACCGTTGGTGCTTCAACTGTAATATCTGGGGTAAAAATTCCTTTCACTGAAAGTTTAAAATTCATCCTTACTCTGGTCTGTGCTGTTCTTCTTTCTTCCATTTTATCCTCCGTTAAAATTTTGTGATGGAGCTGGAGGGAATCGAACCCTCGTCCTGCTGGTGTCCTGTTTAGGATTTACCAGCAATCGAATCCAATGACAGCCCCGGGTTTTTCTTCTAACCTCAATTTTTTCCCAACATTCTTTACATATCCTTAACCATTTATCATTTATTTTTTGTCCATACATATGACTTTCTTTACGTTTATTACATAGTTGACAAATTTTTCCATACTCTTTCATTATTTATATTTCACTATTGAACCATCAAGATTGACATAAACCCATTTAAAAGACTTATCAAATATATTTACCATTATCTGATTATCTTCTGGGTTAAAATATTTTACTAAAGTACCGTTTAGCATCATGTTAATAATTGTATTATTTTGTTGGTTTGTCATCCCCAGCTCCCTACTGCTTCTTATATGTATATTACTACATTGTAACTGATTTGTAAAGCTTTTTTTCTACAATGTTACAAACTTAATAGTTTTAACAAATTAGAGATAATCTTCTCGTATCTGGCCTTCTCTGCTGGCTTCACTTTCCTTCGGGGTAGTTGCATAATCTCATCATGGGAAAGGAACCTATCCTCGGTATAGACCTGTGCAATGCCTTTCACGTTCAGATAGAATATGATCTGTTCATAGCCTATTCGATCTGTTAGAGTTTTAACCTCAATTGCCTGGAATACTGCAATATGACTTCCTACCATTTCAGGAGTAACATATGTTTCTTTCCAGCCAATCTGATCTGAACTGCCTGAACCTAAACCGTATGGGAATATCTTTTCACCCTTCCTGAATCCCATTCCATTATCATTGCGGAATAATACTGATCCTGTCTCAGCTTC
>Ga0208904_1000664_pt1 | contig 26804 bp, 34 predicted proteins | sample AntAceMetag02UKB_FD_184774 | JGI IMG/M metagenome (GOLD analysis project Ga0208904, IMG submission 184774) | Saline lake microbial communities from Ace Lake, Antarctica - Antarctic Ace Lake Metagenome 02UKB (SPAdes) (version 2) | ecosystem: Environmental > Aquatic > Non-marine Saline and...
AATACGGCTCTAGTCCTGCCGCCCTCAGACGCGCCGTTATCGAGTAAGTCGGTAATCCAATTTTCTTTTTTCTGTGGCTGTCCTTCCTGGGTTTTCGTGTCTATCCGCGGAAGCATATATGCAAGTGTTCCATAAATATCTTCTGGATGATATTCGCGGTCTAGCGCTCTGGGGGCTTTCGCCAACTCCAGTATTTCCTGCACGCTTCCGACAGAAATCTCAGTAGGATCCAACTCTATCTTATACAACCCACTGTCCTCGTGCTGCGTGTTATTCAAGCGGAAGATCCTCGTCCTATCGTATATGCTGGGGTCGTAGTCCAGGTCACCCGCCAGCGCTTCCGCTAAATGCTTGCATGTTGCAGGAAGATCTTTCGACGGCTTCAATCCAAAGGCTTCTGCTGGTATGCCTATATGAAAGCCTTTTTTGCCAGAAAAGTAGCACCGCAGATCCGATGGAGCGATCTCGTATTCCTTCAACCGCTCGATATATATTCTCGCCACCTCAAGCGACCGTTGCAGATTGACGCTTATATCGGGATCCTGGCTGTTATCAATGTCGAGCCATAGGAAGTCCACATACGCTGGTCCACTGTAGCCTTTCACCGACCCTGTGCGCCTGACGTAATCCTGATAATCTTTCGTAAACCTGAAATGACTACGATAGCAGCCCTGCTTTCCGTTTTGACTTAACTGCTTGTTGAATTCCGCGGCAGCCAGAACGTTGTTGCGCTTATTCGCCTTATATCCGCCGGTAACCAATTCGCAGTAGGAGTGCTCTCTATATAGATTCACTTTCTACCCTCCCATAGCTTCATGGCTGTTTTGTATTCTTCAATGGTGAAATCGATCTCGGCAGCGCATTTGATGACATCAGACAGCTTCATTTTCAATAAGGTATGCGCTCCGGCCGCTCCCGTCAAATCATAGTCGGGAAGGTTGCCGTCTTTGTAATCATTGTATGTGTTGTTGAGGAAGTCTATGTCGCGCTGGTGGAAGTGTGCTTGTTGGTCTTTATAACTCAGGGTGGGTTTTTGGGAAAAGTCTGTCCCGTTTTTCGCATACCATTTTTCGTAATTTACCAATCCATATAAAATCCAGTCGAGTATTTTATTAGCAGATTTACCTTCGCGCCCTGCTCTAGCCATGACCTCTTTTATTCGGTCGTCAGGGTACTCCAGAATTTCATTGATGCGCTCTCGCTGGAATTCGTTGACCGGTGTCATCTGGAACAGTGGACATGCCTTATCCATACACTCCCAAAAAAGCGTCTCTTTGCTATCTAATTGGGTGGGCAAAATAGCGTTTTCTGCTTTTTGACCCCCTTTATTATTATAAAGGATGGTAAGAGAGCCGTCGCCGGACTGTTGCCGAGCCGTTGCCGAGCCGTCAATTATATTTGACTCTACCTCTGTAGAGCCTTGCAGTGACACAGTCGAGCCGCATAATAATTCATAGTCAATTCGGTACGTTGCGACGCTATTCTGAGAATGGTTCCCCGCTGTGATTTTGACGATTTGCTTGCCGTTTAGCCTGAAATTCTTTAGAGTTTTTCGGCGGCTATTTAGCGTCTGTCTGCTATTGCCGCCACCGATAGGCAAGGTCTGATTTATAGTAAAACCCATCGGATTCTTGAAGTTCAAACTGTCGGCTTCCATGATTAAACCTACCAGAAAAGTAAAGCTTTCTTCTGACATTAAATCAATCAGTCCGTGCTTACGGATCCCGCGCATAATATCTATCAATGTAAATGGTGTGGTTATGGGTTGGCCGGTCATAATATCATAGACCTCCGTTGTTTCGGCCAGGCGTAGCGGGTGAACAACGGTACACCCGCTAAACGCTTGACCAGGCAAGTAGCCTCTCGCCGGTAGCAAGCCAGCGAGACGAGATGGCAGTTTGGGGGACTGCCTAAAAGTCCATCTATATCATAGCACATATCAGCCCAAAGGTCAAGGTTTATTTTCGACACACATTTAGTCAGATATTGAGCTGACAATCTTGGTGATAATGGCCGCCGGTATACCTATATTCCAGCCGAAGAAAAAACCACCAACACAACACCAGCCATAACTCACGTCAACGGGTTCTTCACGGCTGCTAGACAGCCAGTATTCAACCGTGTATTGGATAGCCAGCCCACCCACGAATACGCCAAAAAGTAGAATCAAACACCACACTATCAAGACCTCTAAGAAGTTCATAACTTCCCCCTTGTTATAATAACATTTTATCACGACGCCATTGTGTTTGTCCGCAGATCACCTCCCTGAGTCAGCATATAGCATTCACATCGACCGTTAAACAATGAATGCCCCTGCCGCATACTGTCCACCATCTCAATCACGCCATCATGCCGCAGATCAAGAAATGCCCGCATGGTTATTCTTGCTTCGGACTCCAGGCCATCCTTTGTAAACATAACGAGGCCGCCCGTCACACCCGCATACCAAATACGCCCGCCAGCCCGCAACGCTTCCACCATACCATCCTTGTCAGACATATTACCGCTCCTTCCATAAATGATGCCAGATCACAACCGCAGACGGAAACGGAGCAGGACCCGCATCCGATCCGTCCGGGTTGAGAAAGTGTACGCGGCCAGGAAGCAGCCTCACCTCGGCCTGCCATTGGATCCACCTATGCCATCGCCGGGTATCTGTCCGGGCTGCCAGGAGCATCACACAGATCCCACGCTTGATCTCTGACCCCTTCCGTACCCATGCGTCGGTAAGTCTGGTACCATACGGCGGGTTGCAGAACACCGTCTCGCCATCCCAGGACTGCGCCAGTCCGTCAGTAGCCTTGGTGTAGTAGTTGCGGCACAGCGCATTGTCGTCTGATGCTGCGGCGTCTAGCGTGAAGTGAAACTCGTCATTGAGCTTCCCGAACAGTGACGGCGGCGTGCGCCAGCGCGTTATCTTGCTTGAATACAGCACATTATCCATTGCGGCTCCCTTCTGAAATTGAACCCCTGGATTACCAGCCCTGAAACTCGCCGGCCTCCATAAGCTCTGCATATTCCGCATCGGTCAGGTCGGCGCTGGTGATCAGTATTGCCTCGCAGGATTCTTCCAGCAGATCCGCCACTTCTCCCTCCAACAGACTGATAATGTCTGATATTCCGCTTGTATAGCCGCCCCCTTCGTCTATCCAGACGTCTTTTCCTTGTGAAACCTCATCCGTCTTTATCATGTGTCGAACTGTTACCACTTTCATTGTCTTATCCCCTTCCGGATTGCATTACAAATAAACCTTCCCTACCTTCTGGATTGCAGCAAGTAATAAAGCCGACAGTTCGCCACTCAAATCTGTGTAAGCAGTCATCTCTAATACCGCCATATGTAAGTGTTTTAAATACGGGTCAATATCAGACGAGTGAACTATCCTATCTGAAGTCGAGCGCGAGAGTGCCTCCAACGCAACGCATCCAACCTTGTCAGTGATCCATGCCACTATACGCGATTCGGGGTCACTGTTCATGTGTTGGATGCTCTTAACGGTATGCCCTCTTGATGTTATCTCTTCGCCGATAACGGAGTGATAGTCCACTATGTCGCCAGCCTTAAGGTGTAATCCTGAATCCTTCATTGTATTTCCTCCTTGCGCCCATCAGCCCACCATGCCAGATAGTCGCTCAGCCTCATAAAGATGTGCAAGCCGTCTACCACGCATTCGCCATCTTCGAGGAAGTATTCATAGTAAATGTCATTCTTTTCGCAATACGCCTCCAGGCTTTCAATGTCCATTGGTTCGATTATGCAATGTGTCATCTTGTCGCCCATTTTTTTATAACCCCCTGTTGGTCCAGCTATCTTGATTGCACATCTCTTCAATCTGCTTGGGAGATATTCCAGGGTCGCTAACTGCTAGAGCCACAACTTCAGCTTTGGTTAGCCTCCCCTTCTCTTTATCATCTCCCGCGAAAAAGCGATCTAACCGCTGCCACATTCTCCTGAATCTTCTCTGCTCTAACCACCCCCGCCATCGCCGAATTGGGTGCCTCCTATTATATCGCTTGACCACGTCCGCCGTCTGCGCAATCGCTGTTTCAAGACTGGTAGAGTCATATTTGATTGTCATCTGGAGATTGCCTGGCCTCATTTCTTCCTCCTGGTAATGAGTCTTTGGATTTCCCGGTGTTTGTTCAGTTCTGCCGTCGTCACAGGCGACATGTCTTTTCGGCAAATTTCATGAAACTCCCTGCGCTTTTCTTCAATGAGTCTGTCTAAATCCGCCTGGACTTCATCACAAGCTCGACCGTCTAACATCGGCTGGGTCAAGAGTTTTTTGGTTGCAACCATCAACTCCCTGTGGAGACGCAAGCACTCCTCTCGTAGCATAGTCTCATTCATATAATCTAAAGATTCTTCGTATTCCATTTGTTTGCTCATTCATTCCCGCCTTCCCGATCCCCCTCAACCGCGTCCAGCCCGTTATCAAGCGCCCAGCGTATCTTATCGGCAACCCCGGAGCGATACTTCTCCATGACTTGCACTCGCTCCCGAACAGAACAGTTGTTCCACCTGTCTGTTAATAGTGAGGCATAATGCTCTGACAGTGCTTCCCCGCTTTGGCCGTCCATAACTGCTAACGCTAATTCCCACGCGCTCTCATGGAAGCGTATCGCATCCTGTTCTTTTTTCTCCACTATCGCCTGTTCAAGCTCTTTTATTGAAAGTTCCGCTACTTCTCTTCCCATTTTATCTTTCTCCTTTATATGCTCAACCTGCGCTTCGTATACGCTTCACACCACACCGGCGGAGTACCCGCCGAACAGTCTTCCTCATGCGCCCAGCAGCGGCAGAAGCGCTCACATTTCTTGTGTGACATCCACCATGAGCAAAACACAAGCTTGTCGTCCGCGGAAGTGTGCTGCGGTGGGAAAGCCCAACCGCAGTTTCCGCAGATTGCCTCACCAGGCGCGTAGTTGCGATCCTCGATAGCCATCCGCTCACCATCACAGCGAGCCTTATGTGCCAGCCTGAGCCGTTCTGCGAGTATACTCATACCAATGTCACCCCCGCTTCAGGCTCGCCAGCCTCGGCCTTTGATTTCTTCAGCACGGCCTCCCACTCTCCAAACTTCGTCTTGTCGATATGCCTGGGGTTTTTTGCGCTCAGGTGTTCCAGGAATAGATTAACCACCTCTTGCGATTGCGCTGCCAAGCGGTGTACCATCTCGTCAACGGCTTCTGGTCCGAGGTTGTTATACCAGTCAGTTGCCTCACGAACACCGTCAACGGCCTTCGCCTGTATAGTAGCGTCACCGATTACCTTACCCAGAAAGACCTCTATCGGCTTCTGTTTCTCCGGATCCAGATTATCGAAGTCGGCTATGTAGTTTACCTCAAGCCAGCGTGTCAGATCCACGCTGTCAGATCCCAGGAGCTTCACGGCCTCGTCCATCAAGGCATCCAGCCCCTGCGCCGGCTTCGGCTGTGTTTTGTTTTTCTGCATCTTGTCGAGGTAGCCAGCCAGGAGCTTCCAGTTTTCTGGCTTGAATTCTTTACGGGACTTTGTGGTCTTGAACATTATCTCGCCGCCATCTTTATTTACGACAGGGCAATGTGACCGGAAGAAGTCCGCTATCTCAGTCTCATTCCAGCCCATAGCAGTCGCTATGGCAAAGCATTTCTTTCTGTCACGGTCGCCAGCACCCCCGGATGGTGCGCTCTGCCGCTCAGGTTGTCGCTGGTTGGTGTTCCGCTCCCCTCCTTGCTCTGTCGTCGCACTGCCATCATCGTCGCTCTCAGACGCCAGCCCCAGCATTGCTGCTTTAGCATAGCGTCTGATATACGTCACACCGGCGCCTTCCGTCTGCTGCCTGTTTTGGGATCCACCACTCAATACCACTTCCCACCGGCTGAATATGTGCTGTCCGCTTTCGTGCAGCAGGTAGGTGTCAACGTATAACTTCCCATCTTCAGAGACGACGGGTTGAATCATCACTAACCCGTTCTCAGCAAGCGCGGGATCCACGGCGCTATTGACCGATTCCAGGTCGGCATACTCGCTGTGGAAAAATGGGTTTATTTTGTTTTTCTTGACCTCCGTGAAGGCGAGTTTGGCCTTCACCAGCGCCGTGATCAATTCTGTCTTGTCCGCAAATTCCATCATGATTTATCCCTCCAGTTTGATGCAACCCAACAGCGCTGCTCGGCGCTCCATATCGGTCGCTCTAGTGCGTCCTCTACCAGTGAATGCAGGCGTTGCAACTGCTCTGGCGTTATCCGGTGTATCGTGTTTTCTGGATAACTCTCCAGGCGCAACTCGAAATATCGACCTTCCTCATCTTCGGTAGGAATTACAGCCATGTCAGCCGTGCGCTTTACATCGTATTCGCGTGTTTCTGGCATGTCCTTACCCCCTTTGCGTTATCAGCCACCAGCCGCCGTGCTGCTGCGTTATACACGGCAATAGCTATCCTTGCCGCTATCCTTCGCGCCCGTCTCTCTTTCCGCATTCGCATGTGTTTCAACAGCTTGAAGTCGGTCATCTCGCATCCCCCTCTCGCGCTATGAGCATCACTGATTCACACGCCGCCACTGCACCATCGTAGAGAGCAATATCATCATCATTTAGCCTGACCTCGATTGCCTTGTTGCGCTTTGCGCTGGCAAGCACCAGCCAGCCATTGACGGTGTCGTATACATCCTGCCGAGAGCGCATCGTCCCCTCTCGCACGCCAGTTTTGACAGCGTTCATGACGGCCTGCTGTCCCTTCCTTCGCTCCTGATCTATCCTGCTATCATCAGCAAATCCAGCCGGGATCAAATCCTGCGTTTGTCGTATGAGTCTTCCACGCGTCATCTTGTATCCCCTTTTCTGTTCAGTCTTTCCAGGCGGCTTCGAGTATGCCGCGCATCATGAATACCGCTACCATACTGCAGCACCATGTTGCTCCCCAGGACATGTTTCCGTAAACTCGCGCAACATAACAAGTTGTTGCTCCAGCGAATGCTCCTATGAGAAATTTCATTCCACCTATCCCCTTTTCTATTAGCTATCCATCCCCAGAATGTCCGCCATCTCTTCAACAGTCATCTCGTCTTCGCCCTCAACGCGCGCTTCGTTGTAATCCCTTACTATCAATTCGAGTATTTCTTGATCCGTCATTGTGTGCCTCCTTCGCTGTTCGGGGTTAAGTAACTTTGTCTTGCGTTACTAAGGATAACACACAACAGGGCTGATGTCAAGGGAAATCTAAGGCTTTTTCGGAAATACCGCCAAATTAGCTATCAAAGCCGCTATAAAACATAATACTTGACTTTTGGCTACGTTTGTGTTATTCTATGTATAGAGAAACGGAAACACACCAACACGCAGGGGAGGTGACACGATGAAAGACAAGCCAATGACAACAAAAGAAGTGGCAGAGTGGTTTAGTACGACAGAGCGGACTATAATAAACTGGACTAAGAGCGGAACGCTAAAAGGGTATAGGCTTGGCAGGATGTGGCGTTTTAACCAAAGTGATATTGGAGCCGCCATGGGCGACAAGGCGGTTAAGAAGGAGGGAAGATGACAAGCATTGAACTTGGGGCGGAACTCAAATTAGAACGTAAGCGGCGGGGATTGACTCAAAAAGAAGCAGGGCTGTTGTTGCATTGTTCACATGCGCTGGTTGGCTCTGCTGAACGCGTAAAAGCAAAGGATGGCTATACGGAAGCGGGCTTTGCGCGACTCCAGAACGGGTTGTTATCTCGCTTGCGAAGAATAACTACAGATAGACAGGCCGAATTACTCAAAGACAGCAAACAGCCTAGACCCGCCAAGAACAAAATCAGAAATGAAGAAATTCAACGGCTGGCCGACGAGGGTGTAACTCTTGCCAAAATCGGAAAACAGTTTAGCGTCAGTAAGCAGCGGGTAGATCAGATAATAGCGGCATTTGCGCACAAAGAACGCGTATGCCTATATTGCGCCAAGCCCTTTACGCCTACGCGGCGAAACCACAGGTACTGCGCACACCTTTGCGCCGTCGCCCATTATGCCGGCCACACCCCGCCGCATTTACGGAACCAGAAACGTGTCGCCGAAATAACAGAGCGAATAGCGGCGCCGAACACGAGGGGGTGCTGGATCTGGCGGGGGTCTTTCAACCCCACAACTGGTTATGGCGTAGTTAGCTGGCTGGGTAAATCGATTACGACACATAGATGGATGTGGAGTCAGGTAATGGGGAAGATCCAGGATGGTATGTGCGTGCTTCATCACTGCGATGTTCCCCTATGCGTGAATCCCAAACATCTCTTCTTGGGTACGCAGGGAGAAAACGTGAAGGACAGAGACGCCAAAGGCCGACACAAGAAGCCGTGGCGCTTCGGTTCTCAAGAGATAAGTACAATCCGCACGTTCTATAAGTCCCCCGCAGATTGCCGGTGGCTCGCAGAAGCTTATAGCGTTCACCCCAATAGTATTTACAAGATCGCTATGGGTAACAGCTACGGAAAAGCTGCCGTAGTCAAAAGGGAATGAGATTTGAGTTGTGGGGTTAGAAGAGTGCCTTTATCTTGTCGATGTTACCGACCAGCGCACCGACAAAGGCTGCGGCGACCATCCAGACAGCGGCTTTCCTGTTTGACCACTCCCCGCGTCGTTGGAGAATACCGATGCTATCACAATTCTGCTGGATCAATGTGTTCTGCGTGCCGTTCTTTTCTGTCTTGTCGCTGAGTCGATCTTCGATATTCTTCAGCCTGCCCTCTACAGCGTCAAATCTACTAACGATCAAGTTTGTTATCGCATCGGTGTCCACTGTTTCCTCCCCCTAGTATAACCACCTTTGCTGGTGGGTCTTTTCAGGATCATCATCGACATGAATGAAATTAGACGCTACTCCCCGCCTAGTGAAGCCCGCGGCAGTCAGAGCGGCAGAGATTACTTCGCGGGTATGCGGATTGTCTGCGCGTATATCCACAGCGCACCCTCGCCGGTGGCTGCTGTTATCCTTGCCGCCAACGGCCTTATTGTGTACCTCGCAACGATAGCCAGAGTTGATCTCAAACGCTATCCCAGCGGCATCTCTGGCCTTCTGGAGCTTGCGCATGAAGGCGGGATCCATAGCCTGCTTGCCGCAGCACTTACAAGCCATCTCGTCATGCGTGAAGTTTCTGGCGTACCAGTCGGACATTACCCGGACTCCTTTAATTAGCTGCTGGTTGTATCATTTGGAAATTGGCGCCATCATAAATCGCAACCACGACCGATCCCGCCTCGATATAGTTGTTTCCGGGGTCTTGATCATGCAGCATCTTTAGCGATACCGCCCCCTTCCCGTTCACATTAACCGTACATGCCCCCGTATTGGCCGTATTGGCAGTGAATGTTATCATCATACCGGTTGTGTACGCTGCAATGGCGGGCGTTAAGGTTATCACATAGGTGTCATTCGCCTCAGCATCAGCCGCAAAGTTGTATGTCTGAGATACCAAATCGGCATTGACGATTGTATCGCCGGAGGCGGTCAGCGTCCCATTGATGTCAACCGTCCCTGCATTTAGCTGCATGACCTTCGTGAGGCCGCTTATTTTGTCGTTCCCGTCATTTACCCTGATGATCATCTCACCCATGATGTCATCCAATGCGCCGTCATGCCGCACCTGGATCGCCGCCAGCGGGACGCACTCGCCGCCATCCTGCCGGCCATGAAACCACACATTTGTGGCACGGCCATTGTCCGCGTTAGATGCTTCGGAATTGTAAGTGTGCAAATCTCCGCGCCCAGGATCGTCGGGACCCATATACTCCATTATAGCATGGCTGATATAAATATCGTTAGCATCCGCCTCGTTCTTGATCAGCGTGAATTTCTTTCCGTATGCAATATCGCCGACCTGGCTTGCATCTACAACGAAGAAAAAAGTGTAAGGCCGATAGGCGGACGTGGCGGTGAAGAGATGATCCCACTCAAACGTCCAGGCTGCGACCCATTTATGCACTTGGAAATAACAGTCATCGGCAACCTGGTTGTCGTCCTTTATCCAGATAGTGACCTTATAAGTGCCTCGTGGCAGGTTGGCATAATACGAACTGACGTTTGACGATGGGCGGAATTCCACCCCTGCGGAATTGCCTTGAAGGTCCAGCTTTACCGCATTGCCATTCAGGGCATCCACATCAGCAACAACCGACATACCCGTACCCATCCAGATACCATCATTGGCGGGGAAGATTTTATACTTGAATTTATCCGCTGTGACAGATGCGTCAGTCGAGGTGTGGTAAAGCTCCTTCATCGCCCCGTTTATCACCAGGTCAACGCCCGACTCCCAAGTGAAGGCTGTAGCGCCAATGATGCAGTTCGTGATCCGGTATACTTTCCGTGGTCCGCCAAACCAGCAGGCCGTACTTCCACCCTCCAGCCAGCCGTTGTCGAATGTTACCCAGGACTCGTCCATATAGAGCGGCGTGTCGGTGGAGTATATATATACCCCGGTCGCCTGGAGGTATGCGCGGTATGTAACGATTCCCTCCTTACAGGCGAAGAATGAGTCAGTAATGTTGCATACAGGGTCTTGACCCTCCAGCCATACAGCGCGCCCGATCCGTGTGCTGCCATAGAAGCTGCATTGGCTGATCCGCGTCTGGATCGGCTGTCCGTAATGTATTTCTATATTGTGGTTAGAGCCATCGTCAGAGTTTGCCCATGCGCCACCCCAGGTGAAGGTTGCGAATTCGTCCGTATCGCCATCTCCAGCATCAACACGCAATCGAACTTCCGTCACACCATCTGTATAAGTGTACCCTGTGGTAGCCAATACTAACCAGTAATCCGTAGCGGCGACAACATCAGGCTTATTTTTGCCCTTCCAGGTAAAATACACATCACCTGCGCCAGCATTCAAGTCGGTATTAGTGATTGTATTGCTGCTGTTCCCTATCTTCGCATTTGGTTTACTGGGAGCGCCGCCGTCATCGCTCCATAACTCAAGATGGCATGTGCCCGCAGGAGCGCCGGTTTTTCCCATCTTGATAGTCGCGCCAAATAGCTTAGAAGCTACTGCCAGGGTAGTGAACTGGAAAGCGTACTTCTCACTGGCGCCCGCCCCTGTGGTTGTCATATCATTGCTGGTATCGTTTGAATATGTAGCTGCAACTACAACTTCGCGGCCTCTGCACATAACGCCCGTTGCGGTATTTGCGTCGTCTATAGTGACGTTGTTGATCGAGTTCATACTTCCCGATACGGAAATACAGCCGCCGTTATCGGGGTCGGGGATATTCGGTGCGCTCATATGTATATCTTGTATGGTGCATCCAACAGGGCTGCCACTTCCTACCTGGTCGGGATTCTGTAAGTCGAGACAGAAGCCTGATGTGGCTGTGTATTTTAACTCGCTGAATGTGCCATTGCCCTGGATGGTGATTCCCGACTGCATAGACGAGAAGCCAGCCACCGGCCAGTTACGAAGCGCAGAGGAAATTAGCCAGGTGCCTGTCGTTACGCGCACCACACCCACGGTCGCTGCCGCCAGCATGGCAGCGTCGAAAGCGTCGGTGCAGTCTACGGCTCCATCCCCAACAGCACCCCACCATTGCGGGAAAACCTCAGGCACATAGCCTTTTGCAAATACTATCGTGCCGCCAAGCGAGACGTCGAAGATCTGCCGCGGATCAGCTATCAAACCACCGTTGATCGTGATTGTGATCCCGTTAGCAGGCTTCAGCATTGCCCCAGGAGCTATCGCCACCACCGTATCGGCGTTGAATGTGATATTGGTATCGAGTTTGTATGTGGCGTTTGCGCTGTTGGACGGGAAGAGTATGGTGGACCCGTTTGCTGTCGCGTCAACATGCGCCGCTAATATCTCCGTGTAGTCGTCAGTCCCATCACCCGTAGCGCCATAATCCTTGACATCAACGACTTTATTTCCCAGTTCATTGTGTCTATCAACAAATATATTCCAAGTAGTAGGATTTACAGGCGTACTTGCAGTTCCCTGTGCTATGTCCGATGGATTAGCCATGCTGCCCCCTTATGCGAAGTCAACCAGCGTAGTAGACCTTACCACCGCGCCGTGTTGTATCTTAACCATTATATCGCCAACATCCCCTATTCCCGTACCGTTGCTGCACCACATGACTCCGTGTTCGTCCGGGGCGAGGTCGGGTTCTGCGATCTGTGCAATAGTAAACGAAGCCCCTGTAATGGTATCGACCTCTATAACCCCCGTGACGCTCAGGTCGCCGCTCAGGGTCAACGTGCCGCCTACGTCAACAGTTGCATCGTTCGATACAGTGCAGTCGCCAGCAGGCGCCAGTGTGCCAAACGTCCAGGGATCGTCAAGTATCTTCAGGTAATCAATTCCGATAGGCGTCTCCGGCGAGGTGATCTTTGGCTCGCTGCCGAACTCGATACCGTATGCTACCCTGGAATGCGTCCCGTAATTAGTCGTATCGCCGCCTACTGCATCAAGGTGGTTGACGCCTGCAATATCGTCAGTGATCATGCCATCACCGTCCGCATTAGCCGCATCTCCGCCATCATCAAATGACCACGCGGCAGTATACGACCCGCCATCAGCGCCGTAATCATACGGATTGTTATAATGGTATCTTACCTGCTCCGCTGTCCACGTTGCTCCAGCGGCGATATACACACGCACATCGGCAATATCCATATAGGGAAAGCCGCCACCGCCATCCTTTGCCCCTACTGTGAAATTATTGGCGTTGCTCACGCTGCCAACATCCGCAAGCGTCCCGATGGTGGTTTCTGTATCATCCACCCCGTTTACGAAGATTTTGCAGTTAGATTCGTCCGACCGATCCAGTATCACATCCACCCGCACAAAGTCTTCGCCATGTCCTCCATTGCTGATTATCTGGAAGGCATCGGCCCCGTCCCAGATAGAGAAAATAAAATATGGGGGGTCCAGTCCATCGACGGCCTGCGTCAAATAGTAGCCAGCCCCTAAACCCCCATCGTGTTTACTGATCAGGACCATAACTCCGGGACTGGCGTTGCGAAACAATATACTCAGGCAAATGTCATTGTTGCTGCCGTCCAGTATATCGCCTCCGCTGAAATACACGCCGGTCGTCTGAAGGATAGCGTATGCCGGCGCGCTGAAGTCCAGGTTGCCATCGCTGTCAGATACAGCGGCCATCGCAATCGTCATATCAGTAATGCCGTCACAGATCCGGTTATACATCTCTAAGTCGAAATCTGTCGTATTGACTACTGCTGGAAATGCTGAACTCAGATAACTCATAGTGTGCTATAATCCGATATATTGAAGTCGGTCGTCCCACCGCCTTCGGTAATTTTACAGCATAGGTCGCCTGCGTCTCCGTAGCCCGTAGCGTTAGAGATCCAGAATACCGCGTGATTGTCCGCCGGGTCGCCAGGCTCCGCCGCCTGAGTCAAGGTCAAAGTGCCTCGGTCTACATAATCCTGAATAACCGTGCCAGCGACCGCAATATCACCATCAATTATCAGGTCGTTGCCAACTATCAAGTCGGTAGTGATATTCAGCGTTGTGAGTGTTAGCGTATCGACTATAAACTCATTATTGACCACTATGGAGTCCGCCAGTACTTCACCACCAACGAGACTGAACTTCGGTACGCCCAGCCATTCTATGACTTTCGTGGCGCCTAACTCTATGTTGCCTGCGTAGTCCAAGAAGCCCGCCGCATCCGTAGTCAACGCAATGATATATGCAGCGACTACCGAATACAGGTCTGGACCAATAGGCACGTCGTCGTGTCCCACGGGAAAGTCCGGTGACTCCGGATAAACTCGATCTGGGTAGCATGTAGGCATCTATATCCCCGAATAGTCTACGAGCGTGGCGGTTTTCGTTCCCGTCTGCCCATCGTCTCGTGTCTTTAGCATCAAATCGCCCGTTGCTGTATCTATGTATATGTCGCCCTCATCATCTGCCGGGGTTGGCGCGCTAACAGCGCTGAATACACTTTCGTCATCCGTGACGCCGCTCTGGATGCTCGCATAGGCTGTATCAGATAACAGCGCATCATTCGCCACCGTGCAGTCAACAGCACCGCCTGTAGTTGTTACTGTCAAATCAGCGGTTACCAAGTCACCGCCCAACGTGACCCCAGACGCGGCTTCCAGCGTGGTGAACGTCACCCGCGAATTGGCGTCGTCATAGGCTATCTTCTCACTCGTCCCCGTCCATGTGATCCAATTATCAACTGTGAGATTGATATTACCGACAGCCGTAATCACCTCAAGGTCAGTGTCTATGCCTGTAAGGTAATCCCTGATCACGCCGTAGGTCGCCAAGTCAATGCGGCCTTGATCTGGGAACGTAGGTATAGTGGGGTATTCATCCTCCCCAAAGATATAATAAGTAAGCTCCAGGACGGGGCTGGAAGCGCTATCGTATGCCCGGAAGGTATACCATTCAGCCGTTGTCGGCTCGCTGGCGGCAATATCCTCGCTACTGCGGACGTATAACTCGATCTGGCGTTCTTGTAATGCCTCATTCAGAGCGGTCATCCCCGCAGCGTTTATCGTTATACTGTTCCACGCCGCCGTGCTGCATGTACTGGTATTTTTCTCTCCATAGCTTACCGACTCCGCCTTACTGTAGTCGGCAGCACTTGGGCTACTGCTCAAATTCCCGCCCACTACAGTAACGTCAAAATCATCAGTTGACGTATCACCAACACCGTACAACTTTAATACCGCCGCCGTCACTATTGCGTTTATGGACAGGTCGGATAGATCGAAACGCAAAGCACCGCGATATATCGTCATGCGGTATCCAGGCGTGCCATAATCGGTGTAGTTTTGTCCGACATATAGCGTGGTGCTGTTATGCGCAAACGAGCTTGACGCTTCCGCTGCCTGTACATCGACATAGCTCTGATTATACTCGCCTGCATTGAAGTGTACGGAAGTGGTTAATGTAGCCTCAAATGTTGCCATCAGAATAATTCCCTATGCGTTATCAAGGTTAGCGTCTGACTGTAACTCGATGCCGAAATATATTCGTCAATGCCGATCACCGTCATCTGTCCATGTATGTTCTGTATATCGCTGTCGATCCTCACCTTATCCATAATGTCCAAATAGGGGTGTGCAGCACAGCGCAATTCGTATATATGCCGTGGGTATTTCAACCAGAGAATCGAGTCTCTGACGTATGGGAAGATATTATCCCACCCGGAAACCATTTCCTCCGATTCGTAATCTGCCGACACGCCATAAAGCGCCTGAGATTGCTTGTCGTGCTTCGTGTATGTAGCCTGCCCCCATCGAAGCGAGTCGCCAGCCGTCCCACTCCACGGCACAGGAGCCGCATCGTTCAGGTCAACGCTTTTCTGATTGACGAACTCTGCCATCCTGACATGGCGCAGCCCTATGATGTCGCTATCTCTGAAAACTTCACCGGACTCAACAGAAGCGTCTCTGCGGAGACATTGCATATCACCGCTTCCATCGAAGAAATGTATATATCCAATCCCCAACGTCGCACCGTGCGCAATCTTCCAATAGTTCCGGCGACTGAGGGTAGTGTTGCCTATCTCATAAGTTGTCGGCAAGCCGCTGTCATTCTGCCAGGTTGCTGCCCCCAGATTCAAACGGCTCAACAGTTCGTCCAATAACAGTTTTGGCGTATTGTAGGCGGAGTAGTCGCCGCTGGTCTGTGCTTGCTTCATCAAATACCCGTAATCCTGCAAGGCTAGCGTCACCTCTCGCGTCGCTGAGTTGATCGTCGGTTCCTGCACGATCCCCGTGAATCGTGGGACTAAATCTCCATGCCTGTACCCCGACCGCCCAAAGCCTGTCCACACCTTTACTTTGTCATTTCTGCGTATAACCGACCGGCCGTTTTTGATCAGCGTGCCGTCTGTATCTTCCAGGACAACAGTTGCGGATCCGTGCATAGGCTCGTGGAGCGAGTCCTGGATCATGCGCTTCAAGGAAACGGTCTTCACCAGGGCGCTCACCGAGCCGTAATTCTCCACCATAACGGATATAACGGGGTCGCGGCGCGCCCTGTTGGTGTTTTTCTTGAAGGCTTCCCAGCGACCGCCTCCAGAGGTTTGCAATAGATTTCCTGTTTCCACTTATAGCTCCGTCAATGCGTTTAGCGTTTGCAGCGTTAGCGATACATTACGAGGCGGGGTTGTAGGCGTCGCTGTACCCCACCAGCGGTCAGTAGCGCTCCCGGATGATACTACACTGATGCGAGGGCTGTATGTCACCTTGATCAAGTCGCCAGCATCTTCACTCATGCCCTTTAAGTTGTTGCGCCCGTCGCCTATCACATATTCCGTGTTGAGGGTCAGTACGTTATCATCAGTCATATTCTTGACCTCCACCACATCTCCGCCGGCGTCCAGGGTAAACTCGTTTGACAGTATCACGCCAGTACCCATATCCTGATTGATCCATAGCGACAGATAGTAGCTCTTCATCGTCAGGTTTCCATCCGAGCCTTTATGTCCTCGCGACCTCACCAGCACGGTTACTGTCTGGTCATCTATATCGACAAAGTCCTGCGCTTGTACAGGCTCGTCAGTGATATAATCAACGGTGGTCTTGTCCTTGCTGGTCGTCTCCCCAATACGGAGCCAGTTGTTCGAGTGCCAGACGTAGACCACAACGCCATCAACATCGTTCCCCGAAGCATCATCACACTCTCCAACATACTTAAACTTGATCCGCTGTATATCGTTGATAGCCACATACGCTCCTGATATATCGAATTGCAGCTTATGATAGACGTACTTCTTGACATTGGAACTAGTCGTTATGCTGGTATCGACGGAACTGGAATCGTCAGCGGTTATTGCGGTATAGTCTGCCGTCAAGAATTCCGTTGTCTCGAAGTCCGATTCGGCATTCGGGAGCGATACAGAAGTATCGTACCAGGCAATGCTTCCGGCAGATGGTTTCGTGACGTCGGAAAAGGTGTATTGATTCTCAGGGTAGACCGCCTGCAACTCTACAAAGTTCGGCAGGTTTCCATCATCAAAGTACGCCTCTTTATTCGAGCGGATGAATTTTACTAATTCGCTAAATTGTGCATTCGTTAGGTACTCCCATGTTAAAGGGAAAACCATGCGCGGGGGACTGGAATCCTCAACAGCGTTTCCGCGCTGCATGTTATGAAGGTTGGCCTGCCTGGGAAACGCCCGGCTGTAATTTGCAGATTCAGCGTCTTCGAGTATCAAGTTTCCGCTGCAGCCGATATTGTCTATGAAGAATGTCTCACCCGTAGCCGTGCCAGCCCGAAGATATAATCTGATAGTTGTGCAGCCCGCCGGGGTCGTAACCCTACGATAGAAGCCGTACCAGTCGGCTGTCTGGTCCAGCGTGCCGGAAGCTATGTTCCCCGCGTTGCTCTGGTCGTATATTATCCAGTCGATTTCCTGCGTGGCCGTTATTTTATAGTCAAATTCTACTACATGCTCAATCGCTGCGGTGACTGTAACGTCAATATATCCGCCCTTGCCGTCAGTTGTCGATATAATCTTCATGCAGGATGGGTGGTCTTCGTTATTCACAGCATCCTGATCCAGAGTGATAGCCACCGTGCCATCCTCTCCAGTCCAGGCGCTTGTCTCGTATGAGTCCTCAAACTCTACATAATACCCCTGTGGGTCGAGTAGTAAGAAATTTGCAGCCATTTAGATGTACCCCCCTGATCTCAACGAAGGCAAAATGAGATCCACTACCGCCTGTGCAAGCTGATTGCGATCCAGATCTCCACGTGGTCCACTGGTGTTGTCTACCAACTGGTGCAAGAGCGCATTTGTCTCACCCTCGACGGCCTGTTCTTGCAGTCCGCCAAGTCGCTCCATTGCATAAACATTACCCCTCCGCGCTAACGCCGCTATCGAAATCGGGTCGTTAAACTTATAGGCTTCATTCCTCAAAAAGGCTTCTTTGCTTAATAGCTTCGACTCTCGATTTTGCGCCAGTTGTTTAGCGGCTATAGCGTGAGTCATTGCTTGAATATCTAACTGTTGCTTTGTCATAGAAAGCTGCTTTGCGTTAATATCTAAGCGCTTTTTCTCTATATCCAGTACGCGTTTCTCAACCCCCTGCGCAGCGGCTACCTGATTAGCGTCCATTTTCTCTAGTTGTGCTATTTGCTTCAAGTCAAATGCTGCTTGCTGTTGCGAAATCTTGATTGCAGTATTCGTTCTATCCTGCTCTAAATTCAACTGCTTCTGAGCTATATCGAGATCACGCTTTGCAGCCATCTGAGCAGCGGTTACCGCCGTGGAATCCATCTTCCGTAACTGCTGGATCTGTTTGAGCGCGTATTCGTTCCCCTGCCGGATAAGGTTTTGCAACCCCTGTTCGCTATTGCTGCCAGAAGCGCTGGCAGCTACCGCCTCCTGTAGCCGTATCGCTTTCAGTTCTGCACTGGTGAGCTTGCTCGCACTTGTTATGCTGTTGAGTGCGCCTTCTGTGCGCTTATAGCTTGCGCCCGCCTTGTCCGCTTCCTTTGCCGTATCTGCAAAAGCAGTCGTCAGCGAATGGCCTGCCAGTTCGTCGGAGAGACCGTTTGCTGATTTTGAAGCCTCCACCATTCTCTTTGAGGCCTGCCTTGCTCTACGATTCCAGTTAATAGTCGGGTCGATTGTGCGCCGAACACTATCTGAAAGACCATCATAAGCGTCTGTCGTCTTTAGCAGCCATGTAATTTGCTTTTGCGCATACTGGTTACCGGCCAATCGCAGGGCGTGTAATGCACCCAGATCGTTTGCGTATCTGACTACAGCATCCCGCGCTTCCTCGCGGCCTTCGACCTCGGCCTTAAACCTCTTGACCCTGCTCGCAACATCGGCGGCGTGCGCCGCCGAATCCTTTGCCCATCTAGCGGCTTCGCGTTCTCTGAAATCTATGTGATACGCCTCTTCGCTCTCGAATCCCTTTTCCTTCCATCTTGGAGTCTTTTTGGTTGACGTTCCAGTCCAGGGCAGATCCCAGCCCGTCAATGTTTCTATCATTGGGCCAAGGGCTTTATATGCTATTGCAACACCTGCCGCTGGCAGTATCCAGGGAGCTACAGCAGCAGCGGCAACCCCTATCCCTGAAGCAGCCGAGCTAGCCCCACTCCCAATAGCACCGGCGCCCGACTTGATACCCGCGCCAATCTTGCCAAACAGACCCGCGCCGCCGGCAGCAGTTCCAATGGCTCCACCATCACCCCCGCCACCGCCACCACCTGCTAGACCGGCGAGATTCCCTGCTGTCCCCAGAGCGCCACCACCACCCTCACTTCCGAATATCTTACCATACAGGTCGGTTAGCGTCCTGATAACACCTTTGGCTGTCTCCCATGTGTCAATAAGTGATTTCCACATGTCGTTGATGCCATTCAATAACTCAATTTGTTCTTCAGCCCAGGTCCCGAATTGCGATAGCGTTGTCTTATGGAAGTCGTCAGACATACCAAAGAGATCCCCGATCCACGACCCGTATAATGCGGCATGGCCTTCTGCAAAGCTAGAAAAAGCCTCGAATTGCGTGTCGAGTCCCCCGATATAATTGTCTACAATGCCAACCCTCAGCGCGAATACCTGGTCAGTCCTCCACCGCTCCAGCTCTAGCGTGTTCTTGCCGAAGGTCTGATATGCAACGAGCATCTCGTTATACTTTGCATCGATCAATTCTTTTTGTGTATCGTATGCGGCGATCTCTTTTGTCTGGAACCGCTTTAGCATCCGAGCGCGCCTATCGAGGGTCTTCTTATCTACTTCCTCAACAGCAACCCCGTATTTTGCCAACCCCTCTATACTATCTTTGAGCGTCTTAGCATTGTCGTCTCGCTGCTTCTGTTGCGCATCTTCCGTTCGTTTTTGATCCCTGTCTTCCAATGCAGCGCGCCTATCGCTCCACCGCGCTCGCGTTTCTGCCATCTCCACATATAGCTTATCTAACGCCTTCGCAAGTTCGCCCGGCAGCCTGGCAGCATCCGCTTCTATTTCGGCCGCAGCCGCACGCGCTTGTTTGAGGAACTCCTGATCCGCTTTTGCGTTGGCTTCGCGGACAGCCGCCATGCGCTTGTCCAGCCCCTCGACATGGACCATCCCGGTATCGGTCTCCGCATCCATGCGCGTCTTTGCGGCCTGAAGGTTATTCTCCAGCCATGACCATACCTTGTCAATAGTCGAGACTTGCTGCTCCGCGGCGTCGGTTGTGCCTTTGGAGACTTTTGCCTGTAGCTCGGTATTGGCGGTTTCTAATTGCGATCTAAATTCATCAAATAATTGTTTAGCCGCCGCAGCGCTTATCTTGCCAGCCGACTTCAGCCGCTCGACAGATTTATCTATCGCTTCCTTCTGGGCTACAGTGTGACCCGCGTCAATGTCGATCAGGGCTTGTATGTGCCGCTGTTCTTCTGACTCTATTCGGGTATTAGCGTCACCACTCCAGTCAAGGTACGTCTCATACTGCGAGATTAACCAGTGAATTGTACCTTCGCGTGTTTTCCTGACCGCCCTGTCGAATTCCTCCCAGGCAGGCAAGGCCACCGCCATCAATATTTCACCGACTCCGATAGCAAACTGCCCGACAAATTGTAGCCCCGATGTCGCCATGCCTTCCAGTAGCTTGACGGCGATATCTCGGTGGTTTATCCAGAGATTCACCAGCCCGCCGCCGCCTGTAATCAAATCCGTTATGCCTTGAACCAGCCCAGTGATTTTCGCAATACCTTCAGAAGCGATCCCGCTAAAGCCCTTACCCACATTGATCCATAGCTCGTTAAACGAGTTCTTTAATATTCCCCACTGGGAGGTGATCGTTTTCGATAGTTTGTCATAGGCTATATTGCCCTTGCCTGCTGAATCCGATACCTCATCCATCGTGGTCTTGAAAGCGTCGAGGTTGGTTGCCATCGTTACAATAGCCCGCGCCGCCCGGACATCAAATCCCATCTTCTTAAAGATGTCTACCTGAGCCTTTTCTGTCAGTCCATCAATTTGTACGGCGATCTGCTCCATCACCCTGACGATCCCGACATAATCGCCTTCCTCGCCAAAGATTTTAACACCCATGCCCTCTAGTTCGTCAGCTTTGAGTCCCAGGCCATCCAAAGCGCGAGCGAGCGATACGCTTGCCATGTCTGCTGAAAAGGCGTTCTTTGTCAGAAAGGCTATCGATCCATAAACTTCCTCCATAGAAGCATTCATCTTCTTTGCGGACGGTAGGACTTGCCCAAGACTTCCAGCGAGCTGCTCCAGGGTCAGCTTTCCCGTCAATATCGTACTAAACGCAACATCAAAAACCTTGTCCACGTCCTTGAATGACATGCCGAGAGCGTTTATCGTTCCAGTAGCCAGGTTGGCGGCTGTTTGTACATCAGACACACCGGCAACTGCTGCCCTACCCGATGCTGCCAAGACATCCATAGACTCAGCCACAGGCACGGAAGCGGACAAAATATCATATAACGCAGTAGTTAATTGAGTGGTGGCTTGGGGAATGTCTCTGGACAGTTTGAGTACGCTCGCGCTAAGTTCCTCTGTTATCTCCGTAGAGTTGGCGCGGATCATTGTGGACACATTCGCCATGTCTTGTTGGAACCGTGCATACATCTGGGTCGTCTTGACCGCTACCAGGGAAGCAGCGGTGACAGCGGCTGCACCCATAGCCGCCACCGCTATTCCGACAGGCTTTAGCAATGCAGGAACGGCAGTGGAGAAGCCTTTGAGCGTTCTGGTCGCCCCGGCAAAACCGCCAGTCCAGTTCTTTGTGTCGGCGTTTATCGCTGCGCGAATTGTTCCAATGTCTGCCATTATCCGCCTTTCTTCTGGTTTCTCACTTTTGCTAACGCCTGATCTGATGTCATTGTCTTAACCGTCCGCATCTGACCACTCCTACGTCCGCCCCCGAATGTGCGTTCTTCAGGTTGTTGTGGTGGGCTTTCTGCTCGCATCGCTTCTACCCGCTTGCCTGCAAAGGCATATATAAAAGGCAACTCATAAGCCAGCACGGCGTCACGAGCATGTCCGTTTTCCATCATGTAAAACGCTATGTCTTCGATGACTTCGTACTGCTCTTCGATGGTGGCTCCGGGGGAGGGTTTTCAGTATCGCCTTCCTCGCCCTCCTCCGGAACGTCCTCAGTGAAAAACCGTTCTTCTATTTCCTGCCTGGTGAACGTTGTATAGAAGTATAGTATCTCTTGCGTGATTTGCTTTAGCTGCTCGCTGTCCCGCGCGCCGATTCTGTCACCTACCTCGGCAATAGTTATATCCTTATCCTCGCGATGAGCGATTACCCAAGCCAATACAGCGCACACCTCATAATCCACTTCCGCTATGGTGTCATCCCCCGGCGTACTGTACAGGCACGCAGGGACGGCTATCTTCACCCGCTCCGGCAGGTGTTTCTTCACAAGAGCCATCTCGCTAACAGTCACCTTGTCTTGTTTCTTTTCCAATAAGTCTAAAAAACCCATTTTAGATTTCCCCCTTCATTTCCTTTTTGATCATTCTGTCGATCTCTCGCTTCATCTCTTTAACGCCCCGCCACAAGTAAGAATATTTCCCGTTCCAGCGGAACTCGACGTAAGGGGCATAAGACTTCTTACCCCCCACACCATTACCCCACCCTGCTATCACATACCCGATTATCATCCCGTTTTCCAGTTTCACATCATGGCGGATACTGGAGCGCAAGAAGCCCGTTCTGCTCTGGAACCCCTTGTCTTTAGTCTTTGTGCTTAGAGATCCTTCCTCCTGGTCCTCTAACTCCATGCGCCCGGTCAGTTCTTTCTTGATATACGCAACAGTGGCAAGGGCGGCCTTCGTGATGCCTCGCTCGGCTGCCCCCATGCCTGCCCGCTCCGCTTTATCAAGATTCCCAAGCACGTTTTTCACACCATACAGCATTATCAGTTCTCCACTAAATACTTAAACTGCTCCAGCGGGATCACCGTCACATCATGGACTACAAAGTCCTCATTAGTGAAGCCTATATCCCCGATTTGCATCTTCGCTGTGGGATAATACATCTGATTGATTTTGGTATCACCATCAAGCCAGCTAATCATGAACTTGATGGTCGGCATTGTCACCAACGCATCAAAATCATACTGCCGCTCGTTTATCTTCGACACGCTGAAGTTGTCAAAGTACGCCACCGCTCCATCGCCGTATATCTTGATCGCCAGTGACGTAGTGGCGGCTGTGAATCTATACCGTACAGTGGTGTAGTTGGTAGTCTCTGCGCCATTCTCCAGGGTCTTTGTAGCTGCGCCAGATAGCACGATAGTACCCGTGGCTGCTGTTCCGCACTTGATCCTGCCGGTAAAAGTGTAGTCAATACCCACAACAAGCGTCACCGTCTGGCTCACATACTTGGTCGTCGGGTCCTGCGAGTTGATAGAGTAGCAGAGCGTTCCTGTATCTTCTGCCGTATCAGCATCGTCTTCAGAAGTGGGAACGCCAGTAAGCGCCCAGTCGGATCCGGCGTAATTAGTCTCGAATCCGCCAGCATCGACGTAATTCTTATATAGCTGCACGGCAGACCAGTAGCCTTCTTCGTCGCTGGTCACACTTCCCGATCCCAGGTCGATAGTTGTGGAAGCGTCAGCCGCCTCGAAGTCGAATTCCACCTCATACCATGCGCCGCCTGTAGTAGCCGCCGCCTGCGTTACTGTTATACCCAATGCAGCAGTAGCATCCACATTGACCAACTGAGCAGCGCCAGAAGGCGTCAAAGGAGCGAAGAACCAGCCGTGGAAGTGATACTCCACGCCGGCCACTGTCGTCACTGTAGCTCTCGCAAAGGCTTGCGTAGCGTCAGTATTGCCTACTTGCAGGCTCACAGCGCCGCGCTTCGTCCTGCTCTGGTCTTTCTTGACTGTGCTGGCAGCATCTCCAGCAGTCCATCCGCCGATCCCGTAATTGGTTATCATCTGATCAAAGCCCAGAAGATTCGCCGTCAATGTCGCTCTGGTTGTCCTGCCCCAGGTGCCGTAATTGGTTGTCGTTCCGCCTACAAGCGTTAGATCGAGTGAGTTGGCAGCAGTCGCTTCATCATCAAGCGTAGTGGCGGCGGCAAGCTCAACGAATGGACACCAGACGCTGGGCGACCCCGCAGGCTCGGCCAGTGGTGTAGTGGCTATGGTGAGCGCATTCGCAGCCGTCAGGACGATATTATCCCATACAGCTATGCCGGCAATGTAACCATCATAAGGCACGCCGCCATCGGATTCTGCGCCCACGGAAAATACGAGAGCATTGGAGCAGTCGCCAATACTGGCCAGCGTACCCGTTTTGCTCAGTGTGTCGTCATAGCCGTCGATATAGATTTTGCAGTTGGCAGCAGCGCTTTCGTCGTAGGTGACGATCACGTTGTGCATCTCCCCTTCGGGAATGACTGTCGTACCGTTTATGATATACGCGTCAACGCCATCATTGACCGCAAAATGCAGTATTCCTTCGACGTCGATATACAAGACCCAGCCAGCAGTGGTGGCGTGGGCTGTTCCCTCCTGATCGGAGGTCTTTGCCATCAGCACTTCAGTCGCCGTCTGCCGCGTCCGCTCAAACCATATCATACAGGAATAGTCTTGCGTATCGCCAATATCAAACAGAATATCGTCAGCCCTGGTCAGATATTGCGGTACAGAACTATCGAGATCCGCCATGATCCCAATATCATCCACATTGGCAACTGCCGCGCCGGCCCCATCATCCACATATACCGTTGTGGTCAAGGCGGTTCCATCGGTATAGCCCTCCTTGAATCTGCCAAGACTGTCGGCCACCACCACCTGCTCGTTATTCTCAAACGCTGTGTCGGAGTTTGGCGCTGTGGTAATCGTCGCCTCTGTCCCACCGGCAACTATAGCCGTGACGTCTTTCACCGCTGCCAGTCGTTCCGGCTCAATCTCCAGGAGTTCCGCAAGCGTCTCGGTTCTGAAGGCCACCTCTGAAACAGTGGCTTGAAAGTCGTACATCGTCAACACGGCTTGCTGTCGCGTGGTTAGTTGTCCATACCACTCAGCATAGGTCTGCTCGCATGACCAACTCCACCCACCTCGGAAATCCGCAATGCGGAAATCCGTGGATGCAAGCATTGTCTCGTCAGCCCCGCAAGCATACAACTCGCCGCTTTTCGCGACGTGTTCATAAACTGCCATCCTGAATCACCTTCCTTTCCTTCTCGTCGAAGGTGTTTAATTCTCAATCAACAAGTTCAGGAGCGTTCCACTGGCACCGTACAGGATGATGTCCAGGTTGAATACGACAAAATCCTCGTTGGTAAAGTTGAAAGTGGGACTCATGATCTTCGCGCTTTCTGCATGTGCCTGGAATATCTGGCCGTCCAGGTCGCACTCTATGAGATACTCCATCTCATCCGGCTTCACCGTATAGTCGAAGGTGTAGCTGGTAGCCGCAGGAGCGGCAGCGCTCAGTATATTGTCAGCCGCGTTCTTTGTGATATTCCACAACTTATCCAAGTTCCCCGGCTTGAACGCCACCTCGGCTACGCTCAAACTTATGTCCAGCTTCGTCAATATCGCCTGCTGCCTCACTGTCTGCTGTCCATACCACTCAGCGAATGTCTGCTCGATTGATACCGTCCATCCGCCTCTAAATTTCGCAATCAGGTCAGCCGCTATTGCGGACACTCCTGATGACTTTGCGTATAACTGTCCAAAAGTTCCTGTTCGTAGACCTACATTTTCGTCAGCCATTTAGTTCAGCCTCCCTAGTTCACCATGTACTCGTAGCGCAATGCCTGGCTATGAGTCGTCTCACTTATTTCTGGCGCTGGAATTATACTCGATCTGTATACTTCCCACATCTTCTGTATCGAAATAGCACCGTTAGTTAGGTTGCCCTCCTGTTTGTGCAATAAAGCCCTTATCCTGCCGCTAATCAGGTTCAACACCGTCATCGGCTGCCCTGTACTGCCCGGCTCCGACTGGCAGTAGACATAAATCATGAAGTCACCAGCATCCGAGCCTGGGAAGTCGTTTCCAATAGCCCCCTCCATCGTTATATTGATCGCCGGAAACGCTACTGGTAGATTCCCGTATGCCGGCCGGATGTTTCTCGCTAACACTACCGCCCGATCATCATGCGTAACCGCCTTTGCAACTACGGTGCTGACCGCCTTGTCGTGCAGGGTCAACTCCAGGCCGTCAATGCTGTCGATCCACGTCACCATGCGCCCGCCTACCGTCCCTGCTTCCGCAACGACTATACCATGGCCTGCGGTGTAGCTGGTGGCGCTTGCTACCGTCAGGACAGTCGAGCCACTGGTGATCCCGCCAGTCGTTGCGACGGAACTGCCGGAAGCGGTTGTCAGTCCAGTATTGGCGGCAAGCGTTTCGGTGACGGTTTCAAATGTTAGTTGATTGAGTGGCATTTACCCCGCCCCCGCTTCCAGTCGGCTGATTTGCTCCTTCAGCTTTTCGTTGACGTCTTTCAGCATTGCGTTTTCTTGCTGTAGCTGCGGCACTTGCTCTCGGTAGATCAACACCTCCTGGCGTGTCGCTGCAATGGTCAATATCGCCTGATTGTATGACTGCTCTGGAATTGGTTGTATCTGCATCGTTGCCCCCTTGTTAGTCTATATCTGTTATGCCTGCCGTCACTTCGATATGCGTCGGCCAGGTATTCACGCTCCGGACTACATACTGATTATCGCCCACATCCTCAAATACTCTGTCGTCGGTCTTGACATCCACCCCCGGCTTGAATACGATCAAATGGCTACTGGGAAACGATTGTCCGGTGGTGGCTTGCTTTAACGTCGCCTGTAGAGTGACCGACATCGGCTGTATATGCGCCGGCACGCTCGTTCCGCTGGCAATGGCTGCCCAGGACTCAATAACCTCGCC
>Ga0208904_1000668_pt1 | contig 26725 bp, 49 predicted proteins | sample AntAceMetag02UKB_FD_184774 | JGI IMG/M metagenome (GOLD analysis project Ga0208904, IMG submission 184774) | Saline lake microbial communities from Ace Lake, Antarctica - Antarctic Ace Lake Metagenome 02UKB (SPAdes) (version 2) | ecosystem: Environmental > Aquatic > Non-marine Saline and...
GCAGCAGGTCTTGATGGGCTTAATGGCGCTGGCGTTCTCGATGGCGGTGTTCATCTGAGCCCGCACGCCGTCGAACGCGATCATGGCGGCGAGGTCGTCGGCCTTCACGGACAATCCCGGAAGCTCGTTGAACGCTTGCCGGACCGCCTTGCACGCCGCGACCAGTTCCGCGTTGCTCTTCCGCAGGCGGTTGTTCTGGTGCTCGATGGTGCCGCGCTCGTTGGCTTCGATGTGGGTCACAGCGCACACCCTTCCACGATAACCTCCCCGATGCCCATGCCGTGGAGAACCTCAACGGCGGTCCGCACGCCCTCGATCGACAGGTAGCGCCGCACCTGACGCCGCCCGGCCTTGTCTGTCCACGTTACCCTCATCATCATCTCTCTCCCGTTCTGGTTTCGCTGTCGTTCATCTACAGAAGATCCTTCAGGGACGCTTTCGCGTTGCGAAGGTAGCGGCGGTCAACCCCCAACTCGGCAGCGGCCTGCCGCTTGTGGGATGCGGTCCTGACTGCGACCTCGCCCTCGGCAACCCGTCGCTCCAAACGGGCAACGACTTCCTTAAGCTCCGTGATCCGCTCCGCGGTCGGCATCGTCTCTCTCCCGTTCGTGGTCGTCGTGTCGTTCATCTACGGGGAGCATACGGTATGGGTGCTCCCGGCGCAAGTTCTAAATCGGATTTAAATCCGAGGTATTACGTTTGACAGAAGGGGATCGATGGGGTATGGTTCTGGCATGGACGCATCAACGATCAAGGCAGCGCGGCTCAGACGGGGCGACTCGATGGAAGCTGCGGCAGACGCGGTCGGCGTGACCGCTCGCACATGGTGGGGGTGGGAGAAGGACGGGTGCCAGAGTCGGTCCCCGGCCATCATCCGGTCCCTGGAGAAGTACGTGAAGGGGAAGGGAAAGGCCCGATGACCACCATCTGCGCATGGTGCGGCAAGCACCTCAGCGGATCCGGCGAGCCGGTCTCGCACGGGATCTGCGCGGGGTGTGCCGAGAAGTGGAAGGGGAAGCGATGAAATACCTGCCGATGGCTCTCTGGGTCCTAAGCCTGACCGTGTGCTGCTCGACGGCAAAGCAAGTGGGGGGATGGCCGGGCTACATCTGCGCCATGTCCGGCTTGCTCGCCATCGCATTCTGGACCATGCACCTGAAGCACGGAGGATGACCATGCACTGCTACGACCCCGACGACTACGACCGGTCCGGAGTCCACGTTGACCACGACATCAGCAAGACGAAGGCGTGGTTCCTCTGCCTCGTCTGCACCCTCATCTCGCTCGTGATCGCGTGGGCGGTGGCCTGATGGCCGCGACCACACACACGCCGGGACCGTGGGAGATCCGCCCCTGCGTCGAGACGGAGACGGGCATCCGGTTCCTCAACATCGAGCATGACGGGCGCACCGTCGCCGCTGTCGGAGAGTGGCGGGATCGGGAGACGGCAGAGAAGGACGCCGCTCTGATCTGCGCCTCCCCGGACCTACTCGCTGTCTGCAAACGACTGCTTATTTACTACGAGGCGGACGAGTGCCGGGCTGAGGCCATATCCAAGCTGGACGCCGCCCGCGCGGCCATCGCCAAGACAGAGGTGGCCTGATGGTCGAGCGCGCCTACCTCGACCCGGACAAGCTCGACGTTGACATCTCAGCGCACGAGTACGTCGCACCGCTCTCGAAGCTCTGTGAAGCCTGCGACCTGCGTCCGGCTACCCATTGGATCAGCGTGAAGGTCTCCTACACGAGAGGTGTGCTTTGCGCCGACCTCTGCGCCGAGTGCCTGCTCAAGAGCGAGGTGCCCGCATGACCGGCCCCCTGACCATCCACCCCCGCCCGATCTGCACCAGGTGGGATTGCGCGTCCGAGTCCTACCTCTGCTGGACGGACGGCTGCCGGTCCCGGTGGCAGGACATGGCCGAGATCTACGAGGGGCGCGTGCCGACCGGCCGGCGTGTCTGCTGCGAGTGCGGGCAGAGTCACTTCGAGCATACCTGCCGGGCGTGCCACGAGCGGATTGCCGCCGCGGAGATGGCCGAGTCGGCGGTGCCGGAGGCGGTCCGATGAGGGGCGCCGTGATCACCGTCGATGCCCTGAACCTCGATGCCGCCAAGCCGTTCCTCGATCTTGCGCAAGCCGCGATGCGTGCGGACCGACTGCGCCGGGAGCGGGCGGCGGCTCTCAAGGAGCGGCAGGAAACCATCTGCGTGCACGAAGAGGAGCCGGACCCGGACTCTCGTCGCCCGGGCATCGGTCCGTGCTGGAAAGGCGGCTACTCGGACCCCTTGTCCGGCGAGTGGGAGCACGATGTCCCACGCGAGGACTGGTGCGAGAACTGCGAGAAGCGGCAGAAGGCGCACGAGCTTTACATGAGCCTCGGGCGTCCGCTTGGGGTCGCTCGGCGGAAGGTATCTCACCTCGCAAAGAAGGCCGAGAAGGTGCTCGCATGACCTTCCCCGCCCCCTTCCGCGAAGCCATCCTCCACGCCCAACGGGTCGGCGACCGAGAGATTGCCGAGAGCGAGCGGGCCGAGACGGACACCTCTGCCGAGCGGTGGCGCCAGGCCAAGAAGCAGCGCTTCACGCCGGGGTGCATCGGTGAGGACGATCCCGAGTGCGCGACGGAGGGGTGTTACTCCTCTGTGCAGCCGGGCGAGGGGATCTGTGAGGAGTGCCGGGACGACCGGCGAGAGGAGGAGTGATGAGCATAGAAAAGTACGACACATGGAGTGCGTTGGCGGGGGAGTGCAAAGGCGCGCACGGGTGGCAGGATATGTCCAGGAAGCGCGAGCGGACGGGTGGAACCTTCGATATTTCTGTATGCCAATCCAAGATCACTCTCACCCGATGCGGACAGTTCAACCCGAGCGAGAAGAACTACTGGGAGTCGCCCAAGGCTCTCGGCACCGCGCTCCTGGAGGAGATCGTCAGCGATCCGTCAATCATCAAGCGCGCCATCGCCCGCATGGAGAGAAAGCGGGACAAGGCCATGGTCGATCTTTCGGAATGGATCGACACGATGAAGAAAGAGATTGAGAAGGTGAAAGCCACCAAGGAGCCCACATCATGAGCCGGGAGGGGTTTGTGAAGTTGTGCGCGGGGGCGACGACCCCCGGGGACTACGAGCGTCTCAGTTCTATCTCCATTGAGCACATCGACGTGCTAGAGGAATTGCTGAGGGAAGCAGGGGATACGGTCGCGACACACGTGATGCAGACGCATTCCCGCGTTGCTCGCGATCTCGTCAAGCGCATCGACAAAGCCCTCGCCGCCCTCTACGCCGAGGCAGGCGAATGACCTCCCCCGGGACCGGACGGACGCCCACAGGGGCAACCCCGATTACGCGCAAGGAGCGCACCCGGTCCCGCAGGAGTTCAAGTCTCACCCCGAGGGTCGTATCCGGTGCTTTGACCAGTGCTGACGGTGCGGCCCTCACTTACCAGTGACCAGCGACCAAGGAGAGAGACCGATGGACAACGAAGAGATCATTCGCAAGGCGTGGGAGCGCGTCAAGGTGAGCTTCGGGTGGACGTACGGGGAGCACGGAGCGTTCTTTCCGAGTTCCGAACACGGGACGGAGTTCCACGACCTCATCAAGGACAGGTTCGACCGGGCCATCCGGTTCGCGCTGGAGATCAAAGACACCCCGAAGAAGGAGCAGTGACCATGGACACCGGGACCAAGACGGACCCCCTCGCGGGGCTGATGACCACGGCGCAAGCGGCGAAGGAGATCGGAGTCAAGCCCGACACCCTTCTTCGAGCCATCACCGGCTTCCCGCAGTACGCGCCGGTCAAGCTCGGAGGACAGTTCATTTGGACGAGGAAGCAGGCGGACGCGGCGTGCGTTGTCGCCGTTCGCATCTCCTCCCGTCTGTGCCCGCACTGTGGGAACGACCCGGCGCCATACCGCAACGTGAAGCCGGCGAAGGATGCCGCCCCGAAGCCCGACGACAACGGCGGGACGGAATGACCGGCGACCTACTCCCCAAGCGAGTGGAAGCCCAACCGCTCGCCATGCCCGACCCGGCCCAACCGCTCGCCGTGACCGATCCGAACGACCCCCGAGCCCTCTTGCGGCTCGGGGTCGAGAAGGGCCTCGACGCCGCCGGCATCGTGAAGCTCGCGGAACTGTCGTGGAAGGATCAGGATCGGCGCGCCGCTCAGGAGTTCAACGACTGCCTGATGAGGTTCCAAGCCGAACTCCCGCCGCTCGCTAAGTCGAAGCGGGTAGACGTGGCGAGCAACAAGGGCTCGGGCTACAGCTATTGGTTCGCGCCCCTCGACAAGATCGCTCAGAAGATCGCCCCCTACCTGCGGGATCTCGGGTTCGCTTACTCGTGGGACTCGGAGATTGCCGACGGGCTGATGCGGGTGTCCTGCACGCTCAGGCATGTCAACGGGCACAAGGAGAGCAGCTCCTTCGTCGCCCCGCAGGCGTCAGGCTCTCCCGCCATGACCACCATTCAGAAGCACGCGAGCAGCATGACCTACGCCAAGCGGCAATCGCTCATCGCGGTGCTCGGGATCACCACCGCCGACGCGGACATGGACGGGAACGACCCGGTAGACCCGACCACGATCACCGCCGAGCAGGTGGCCACCCTCGAGTGCATGGCCGACGAGGTCAAGGCGGACATGCCGGTTTACCTCAAGTGGCTCGGGGTGGACCGGCTCGAGGATCTGTACGCGACGACCTACAAGCAGGCCGTGCGGGGGCTCGAAGCGAAGCGGACGAAGCTATGAGCGAGCGCGGCTACGACAGCATGGGCCGCAACATGAATTGGGATCCGTGCTGCTTTGACTGTCCTCACCTCATCAAAGGAGGGCCGGACCGGACGGGGGGCTGGTGCGGCAATCCCGAGAACCGAGTCCCTCCCTCCGATGGTTGGCCGGATGGTTTCACCCCGTCCGTTGCCCCCGATGGCGGGTGTGATCAGCACCCTCGCGCAATCGCTCGCTGCTCCAAGGAGCCAACCTCATGATCCGCCACGACATGGAGCAGGGGACGGATGCGTGGATGTCCGCTCGTTTAGCGATGCCCACAAGCTCCCAATTCCACCGCATCATCACCCCGAAGAAGCTCGAACCCGCCAAGGGACGGAGCTACGCCTACGAACTCCTCGCCGAGATGTACGTCGGTGAGGAGCAGGACCCGAGCGGGGGCGCCAACGAGTTCATGGTGCGCGGGACCGTCATGGAGCCCGAGGCGGTGGCCTACTACGAGCTTCAGCGGGACGTAGCGTGCGATCTCGTCGGCTTCTGCACGACGGACGACGGTCAGGTGGGGTGCTCGCCCGATCGCCTTGTGGGCGAAGATGGGCTACTTGAGATAAAGTGCCCCTCGGCCAAAGTGCATGTCGCCTACCTGCTTGGCGAGAACGCCCACGCGCATCGGTGTCAGGTGCAAGGGCAAATGTGGGTGACCGGGCGGGAGTGGTGCGACCTGCTCATCTACTCCCCCTTCCTGCCCTCCTCGCTCGTGCGCCACTACCCCGACCCTGAGTGGATCGCCCCCTTCGAGATAGCCCTAGCCGAGTTCCTCGCCTTCATGGAGGACGCGAGTTCCCGACTCGTGGCGAAGGGGCTGGTCCCGGAGGTGCGCCGGAAGCTCCCGGCGCCGGTTGACCGGACGACGCGCATCGACCCTGACGAGCCGCAACCCGACACGGCCATCGAGTGGCAAGGAGACAACTCATGATCACCCTCTGGGCTCTCAAGATCGACGGCAAGCTCGGCGGCACCTTCCCTCGGCGCGACGATGCCCGCAAGATCGAACGCCGGATCAAGGAGGCGTGGGACGGGCTGGACTCCGGGACGCTGCCGGACCTGGACGTGGTGCGGATGGGTGAGGTGGTGGTGGGGAGGGAGGTATGACCGAACTTGAGAAGCTCCGCACGGAGAACGAGCGGCTGAAGGGGGAGCGAGACGACTCCCGCGAGACCTTCGAGAACATCATCGCGGAGTTCAAGGCCGCCGTGGACAAGGGCGTGGAGCTTGTCTACGGCAGTTGGCCGAAGGGGATGTGTTTGCCGCAGTCGATGGGCGATTTCGTGGATGTCATAGCTCGTTACGCCAACGAGTTGATGAGAGATCGAGACACCCTCACCACCCGCCTCGCCACCGCCGAGGGGGAGGTTGGGAGGTTGAGGGGGTTGCCCCAAGCCATCGAGGACTTCTACCACGAGGTCAAGGAGAATTGGGGAGGGGTCAAGACACGCGAAGAGTTCAAGCGGTTCGCCATGCACATCATCCACGGGATCGTGCGACCCGCCCTTACCCGCGCCGCCCTCTCCCGCGATGGTGGGGAGGAGAAGGGCTCCACCCCTGACGCGCTCCCACCACCCCCGGCCTGCACGGATGACTGCGGCTCCGAGGGAACGCCCACCGAGCGAGGGTGCGACGAGTGCGACATGCGGGAAGAGTGGCTGCCGACGAGGGAGGTGGGGGATGACTGACCGCGAGAGGGATGAGATTGTCACGGCTGCGATGCAGCAGGCCCTCTTGGGCGCAAGGGCCGCAGATAATCGAGGTATCGGAGACTTCGGGGAATCCGTTGCCCGCCACGCCCTCGCCCTCGCCATCCCCCCCGACTCCATCGTCGTCAGGGCGGAGGGTCTCAAGCGGATCGAGGCCGCCATGAAGAAGGTCCGGCACTTCGCGCATCCTGGGTGGAACAACAGCCGAATGTGCGGGCTGAAAGATAGCGACGACCCGAAGGAACTGTGCATGCCATGCCTGTTCGGGCCGCTGATCGAGTGGCTCGCCAAGGCCCTCAAGGAGCCCGCCAAGTGACCGCCCGCAACCCCCGCATCAACCCCCAACCCGACGACACCATCGAGGCGCGCGGCTTCACCTTCTGGGTGGACCGCGTGGATGGCGGCGAGGTCTACGCGCTCAAGTACAAGACCGATCACCAGATCGACTTCAAGCGCATCCGCGTCTCGCTGGAGGTGTGGCGGCGGGATCTGGCGGAGGTGCCGGCGTGACCGCCCGAACCATCATCAACCTCGGCATCGCCCTAACCCTCCCCGTCCTCGCCGCATACCTCGCGGGGGTGGTCGCGGTGGGGCTGCAACTGATCGGAGCTATCTGATGATCTGCGAAGGTGAGCAGTGGGCGGTGGCGTATCTCGGAGCAGATGGGCGATGGTACGCCTTCCCGCAATTCATAGGAGACACCCGATCGGCAGCCATTCAGGCTTACGACGATGCCTATTGGGAGGGAGACTACGCCCGTGATCGAAGGAGGGGAGAGGTCCGCTCCGTTAAGGTGACGATGACCTTCGAGGTGCCGGAATGAGCCGGCGCGAGCAGTCCGACTTCTCGAAGGGCGTCGGCCAAGGGTGCGGTCAGGGGTGCGGGTGCCTGCTGCTGATCGGCGCCATCCTGCTTGGCCTGATGGTGCTTGGCGCGATGAGTGGGGGATGAAAGGGGAGTGTCATGTGGATAGTCCTGCCCTCAGAGTGCTGTCCCTCTTCTCCGGCGTCGGAGGACTCGATCTCGGAGTCAGAATGGCTCTCCCGTCTCGCGTCGTCTGTTATGTGGAGGGGGAAGCATACGCCTGCGCGGTCCTGGCTCACCAGATGGAAGAAGCTCGCCTGGATCCAGCGCCTATTTGGACGGATATTACCACCTTCGACGGCAAGCCGTGGCGTGGCCGCGTGGATCTCATCGCTGGAGGTTTCCCCTGCCAAGACCTCTCCGTCGCCGGAAAGCGGGCCGGGATCCGAGAGGGCAAGCGGTCGGGGCTCTGGTCCGAGTTCGCCCGTATCATTGGCGAAGTGGAACCCCGGTTCGTGTTCGTGGAAAACGTCAGGGGTCTTGCCGGGGATGGACTTGGAGTGGTCCTTTCCGACCTCGCTGATCTCGGGTTCGATGCGGAATGGCTCTGTCTCCGAGCGTCCGAAGTGGGCGCCCCCCACCGTCGAGAGCGGATCTTCGTCCTGGCCTACCGCGACGGAGGCAGACTCTCGATCGAGCGGGAGCCGGTGCCTTCCGGGGAGCGGAGCGCACCCTGGCACGAGCCTGACCGATGCGGCGGTGAGGGATCCGAAGTGGGGAACCCCCCGGGCATCGGACGGGGAGAAGGGAGGGCCGAACATGGCATTCGGAGCGGGGGGCGATCCCCCGCCGAGCCAGGCGGCGAAGTGGCCGACGCCTCGCACGATCTCCGGGGGGGCGGAGAGCGCGGAGAGGAAGAAGGAACTCGGGAGGGACGAGAGCGGGGGCGGGGATCTTCAAGCGAAGGCGAGCGAGTGGCAGACTCCCGCGACAGACTCATTCCGCAGCCGGGGCGGGGACCGGAAGGACGAGAAGGGGCTGGATCAGCAGGCGAGAGCCTCCCTCTTTTCCCGCCCGGACCAGGAGACGCCGAAGGGTGGGCCTGGGTCCTCGAGCGGTGGCCCGAGCTCGCGCCCGCAGTCGATGCGGATTGCGACCGGGAACGGGGACTGGCCGACGCCGAACGCGCAGGGGCACACGAGCAATTGCGGAGGGGGCGAGGGACGGAAAGGGCCGCTGCGTCTGACTCTCCTCGGAATGGCGCGATCCCAGAAGCGCCGGCTCAACCCCCTCTTTGTCGAGTGGCTCATGGGATGGCCCATCGGGTGGACCGACTGCGGGCCTGCGGGAACGGCGTCGTCCCCGCCCAAGCCGGTGCCGCTCTCCGAGAGCTCTGGAGGAGGATGAACCTTGCCAATGACCGCGGGATCCTGTAGGGTGGCCGACATGGAGACTGAGCCACTCTTGAGCCCATCATGCCGCCTTCCACCCGTCTCGACCCCGGCTCGGTCTCCAACTGTCCTCGGGGTTGGACTTGGGAGGTGGCATCGTGGGTTCCGGAGGGAGGAAGCCGATGGGGTGGGACGGTAGATCAAAGGACGCCCTCCCGCGGATGGACTGGTATCCGCAGGACTACCTCGCAGACCGCAAGACCCGCAACATGACCCTCGAAGAGCACGGCGCGTACATGCTGCTGCTCCAGACCGAATGGCTAGACGGTCCACTTCCCACCGACCTGGACGAGCTTGCCGACGCTCTATGCGTTGACCGCGAGACGTTCGACCGCATCTGGAGACGGGTCGGGAAGTGTTTCGACCTGGCCGGGGACACCCTCATCAACCGCCGACTGGAGCGCGAGAGAGAGAAGGCGCTGTCCTTCCGCGAAGAACGCCGAACCGCAGGCCGGAAGGGTGGCAAAGCTAAGGCTGTTTCTAGCAGAGCTAAAGCTGAGCTAAAGCAAAGCTCTGGCGAAGCTCTAGCAAAAGCTAGCCCGTCTCCGTCACCGTCTCCGTCTCCGTCTACATCACCGTCCAAAAAGAAACAGCATGCGCCTACGGCGCACTCCGACAAGTCGGAGATCACGAGCGAGTTCGAAGCCGACTTCTGGCCCGGAGTACCGAACAAGACCGGCAAGGGGGCGGCGAGGGTGGCCTATGCCAAGGCGAGGAAGACGGCAGGGAAGGAAGCGATCGTCAAGGGGCTGGAGAAGTTCCGAGCCTATGAGGACGGTCGGCGCTCACGAGACGGATACACCCCCCTTCTGCCTTCGACCTGGCTGAACCAGGAGCGATGGGCTGATGAGATCGGGACCGGCAAGAGCTCCAACCCGGCCCCGCCCATCCAGATAGCAGACGTTCCCGCCGGCCACCCGGCCCACATGCGCTCCCGCGGCGGGTGGCAGGCCAACGGGAAGCAGTTCTACCTCTACCCGGACGGGCGCCTTGAGGAGAAGCGCGGCGAGAAGCGCATCACCGTCGAGACGCTCCGGTGGAGATCATCCGAGAACGGAGAGGCCGAGTGGATGCGGGATCGTGACTCGGCTGAGCGGAAGGGAGACGAGCGATGACCGACCTAGAGACAGCCGCTGTCGGGTGTCGAAGCTGTGGAGAGATGGGCTTCATTCTTGCGCCTACCAAGGCCGAGCCGAACATCGAACGGCAGTTTCTCTGCCCCACCTGCGCCCACACCGCCGAGAAGATCCGGGCGGCGAGGGAGGCCGAGCGGGAGAGGTGTACGGGGATCTGCAAGGCGCGGGCGGAGAGGTGGGAGCGGAAGGCGACGACGGAGTCGTACCGCGAAGAGTCAATCGCCGCGAGTGATCGCAGTACCGAAGCCGAGGCGATTGCTGATCTCATCCGGGAGCCCACCCCATGACCACCCACCACCTAACCACCGAGGAGTACCAAGCCATGACCAAGCGACCGAACAAGTACGGAGCCAAGAGGTGCAAGGAGGATGGTTTTTCCTTCGACTCGATGGTGGAGCGGGACTTCTACCTGTGGCTCCGAGAGGACCCGGTTGTGAACCACATTGACGTCCACCCGGTCTTCTCTCTGCCGGGCGGAATCCGGTTCACGGCGGACTTCATCGGGTGGTACACCAAGGACGCCCTCCCTCAATGCGAGGTGATCGACGTTAAGGGGATGCGACCGAAGACCGACTTCATCCGGATGTGGAAGCTCTTCAACGCCACCCACCCGCTCGGGCCGCTCGTGGTGGTGAGCCGGAAGAACGGCAAGTGGCGGGAGATGACCGACCCGGATGAGGTGCGGGGATGGTGACCGAAGCCGTACCGGATGGCCGACTCCTCTGCCCATCAGCAGGCCCGGCCACCACCGAACACCCACCCGGCACCTGTCTCGGCTCCGGCTGCACGGAGTGCGCCCTCCCCGGCGACAACCTCTGCTCCGGCTGCATCATCCGCTATCGCACTTCGCCCGAAGCGCGGGATCGGTGCGAGTGCGGCCGGAAGCTCTGCGGCATGTTCGCCCTGGAGCGCGGGACTTGCTTTGTGTGCTTCTCGAAGGAGTTGACCAATGGATAATCCCCTCCCGGTCACCGTCTGCCTCCCTTGTCGCAACCGCCGATGGGAACTCGAAGTAGCGCTCCCGCGCATCCTCGCCCAGAACCCCGCTGAGATCATCGTCGTCGATGATGGCTCGACGGACGGCTCTGCCGAGTGGTTGGAAGATCAGCCCGTCCGGATCTTCCGCCTTGAGGACCGCGGCTACCGACAGAACCCCGGAGATGTCTCGAACATCGCCGCCCGGGAAGCCACCGAGCCCGTTCTCATCCATCAGTCGGCAGAGGTGGCGCCGCTCGGAGACTGCTATGAGCGGCTGCTCGATCGCCTGACCCCCCTCCGGCCCGTCTTCGCCCGGGTGCTGGATGCGCCCATGAGCCACGTCGAGGGGCTGAAGCCAGGCGCCTACCCGCCGGCTGAACTCCTCGGCGAAGAGTGGCACGACTCCAAACCCTTTGACATCGAGAACCAGATCGGAGCCCCCTTCGTCGTCTACACCGGCTTCGAGCGTCAACGCCCTTTGTTCTTCTGCGGAGCCATCTTCGGGCATCAGTGGGAGTCGCTCGGCGGGTATGACGAGCGAACGGACGTTCAAGGGGATCTCGCCTTTGCCCGGACCATGCGAGCCGCAGGCGTCGAATGCTTGGGGCTCGGTGATGCCGTCGCCCTTCACATTCAACACGGGAGAGTCTAGTCATGCGTATCCTCGTCACCGGAGCCAAGGGCCACGTCGCCCGCTATCTCATCCCGCTCCTCAAGACCCTGGGCCACCACGTCTTCGAGCTGGACCACGTCCCCGACTTCAAACCGGACTACTACTGCGTGGATGTCCGCGACGGGGGGGACATGGCGCACGTCTTCCGCGAGACCATGCCGGACGTCGTCTACCACCTCGCCGCGATGGTGAGCCGGGTCACCTGCGAGCGAGCTCCGGACGGCGCCACGGCGGTCAACGTGGGCGGCGCAGGCACCGTCGCCCGGCTCTGCGAGGAGTGGCAGTCCCGACTCATCCACATCAGCACGAGCGAGGTCTACGGTCCGCACATGCTCCGGATGTCGGAGGACGGGTACGCGCCGGAGCCAAACAATCACTACGGGCTGACCAAGTATCTCGGCGAGCAGCTCGTCCGCTACCTCTGCCCGAGCGCGACCATCGTGCGCCCGTTCATGCTCTACAGCGAGAGCGAAGCGCCTCAGGACAACCGCTCGGCGATGATCCGGTTCATCCGGGACATCATCGCGGGCAACCGCTTCCACCTCCACACGGATACCACGCGCTCATGGTTGCACATGACGGACGCGGCCCGGCTCCTCGCTGCCCTCCTCGGGCCGGAGCGTGACATGCCCGATCTGCTGAACATCGGGAGCCCGGAGGTGAGGACCATGTTCGACCTCGTCAAGATGATCGAGGATGCGTCCGGGAAGACGGCGGTCTATGACGAGACACCGCTTCCGATCCAGATGACCGCGCACAAAGACCCGGTGCTCGACCGACAGGAGGGGCTCGGGGTGGATCTTGAGGTCTCGCTTGAGGAGGGCATCCGGCGGGTGGTTGGGGCGATGATGGATCGGAGCAGATCATGAGCGGGCGACCGGACTGGCTCAAGTGCGAGAACTGCGTGTGGTGGGAGCCTCCCTTTAGCCGGGACCTCCCTCCACGATCTTACGGGAACGTCGCCGAGAAGGCGCAGTACATGGCGAACCATTGCGGGGTGGACATATCCGACGAGAAGGTAGTCAAGTCGTGGGTCGCCATGCAATCCGACAACTTCCTGACGACCTTCAAGGGAATCGGCCCGATGATGGTCATGCGCCTTCGGCTCTACTCCGACTCTCCTGGGTTGGCGCGAGGGACATGCCGCGAAGTCCCATCGGGCAGGACGGTTGACCTGGGGTGGTGGTGCAGCCGGTTCCGCGAGCATTGGCCGCAGCGCGAGCCGCCCGACGTCGTCATGCCGCTACCGGATGCGCCATGATCCTCTTGGACGCGCTCTTCGCTGCCGCCTTCGTGGCCCTCGCCCTTCCGTTCGTCGTCGTCGGCTGCATCCTCTACATCGTCCTCGTGCTGATCCTCTCGGCTCTCTCGTTGGGCGCTTTGCTCTTTACGGCGTGGCTATGCGGGATATGCATGTTCATCCTCTTCGTGTTTCCCGCCAAAGCCCCCCGGACCAAACAGGAGCCCACCCCATGACCAACCCAACCATAGCCCTCACCATGATCGTCAAGGGCTCGGCAAGCACCTCCCTCCGGCGAGCCCTGACCTCATGCCGGCACCTCTTCGACGACGCCGTGGCCCTCGTGGACATGCGGCACGGGGACCAGGCCCTCGCCGTCCTCAAGGAGTTCGACGTCCGGGCGGATACCACCCCCTTCGAGATGTACACGGAGGACTGCATCCACTTCGCCAAGGCGCGTAACCGATCGTTCGAGGCCACCGAAGCCGACTGGTGCTTCTGGATCGACGCGGACGAGATCATGGAGTGCGGGGACGATCTGCGAGCCTACGTCAACGCGGCTCACGCCGAGGGGTGGCAGTCGGTCGCGGTCCAGTTCAAGACCTACTGCGGGGCGCACGCCGGGGACATGACGCCGCAGATCCGGGCCGCGCGGCGGTCAGACTTCCGCATGAAGTTCCCGGTCCACAACATGCCCATCGGCATCAAGAGCCGGATCACCTGTGCGCTCACGACCCTCCGGACGGACTACGCCGGGCAGATTGCCGACCGGATGAAGCGATCCGTACCCGCCCTCCGGAAGCTCTTCCGCGAAGGGGATGGCGGGGATCGGAAGGACGAGCAGGCTCACGCTGCCTACTTCCTCGCCCGGATGCACCTCGCCGCTCACGAGTACGCGGAGGCCGCACGGTGGGCGCGTGAGGTCGTGGCCATCGAGCCGGACCACGAAGGCTACGCGGACATTCACCGCAACCTCGTGCAAGCCACGTTCATGACGGACGGCTTCGGGCCGGCGTGGAAGCTCTGCATCAACGCGCTCGAGCGGCACCCGGGCATGATGGACCTGTGGCACCAACTCATGTCGATGGCGTTCTTCGCCTGGGTCAACGCTGCCGACAACCCGAAGAATGAGATATTCGGATGGGCGCAGACGCGGGCGCATCTCGGGAATGCCGAGCATGTGGCCGGGCTGATGGCGTTCCCGCTGAAGGTTACCTTGGAGGAGAAATCGTAATGGCACAGGACTACTCACGCAGGATAGACGCTCTTTTGGGCCGCAGGATGCGCGTAAGGATAGCCTGGACCGATGGCGGCGAGTCGCGCTCGGTGCAGCGAGAGGGTGTTGTGAGCGGCGCTGCCGGGATGGGGCGGGACTCGCTCGTCATTTTCGACCGAGGCGCTCTTGCCGTCGCAGCTTCGCGGATCATCATGCTTGAGGAGGTCGGGCCGGAGGAGGAGAAGGCCGATGCCTGAAGGGGTCTACCTCTTCGTGTGCGGATTTTACCTCGGGTTCCTATTCAGGAAGGTCGGCGAACGCAAGGCAAAGTGAACCCTGAGCACCTCCGACTGCAAACGGTTCTTGACAAGTAGCGCTCCGAGTGCATTCTTGTCCATGTGAAGCGCACACCGGCCAACGGTAACGGCAACGGTAAAGGCAAAAAGAAGCTCCCTCCCCCCGTAAAACCTCCCAATCCGAAAAAGGGTGCATTCCTTGCTGCACTCATGCGGTCGGGGGGACACATCGGCAAAGCGTGCGCTGCGGTTCCGTGTGATCGGGCCTCGGTCTACGACTGGCGACAGAGGGACGAAGCCTTCGAGACCGCCTACCACGAAGCGATGTCCCACGGCGCGGACGTCCTTGAAGACGAAGCGCGACGCCGGGCTCTCGATGGAGTCTACCGGCTCAAGTTCGACAAGGACGGCAACGCGCAGCATGACCCGATCACCGGGGAAACGTACCGAGAGATGGTCTACTCGGACACGCTGCTCATCTTCTTGCTCAAGGGCATCCGTCCCGCGAAGTTCCGCGAGCGGTACGACATCGAGCACACCGGAGAACTCAAGCTCACCCTCGCCGACGTCCTCAGTCAACTCCGCTCCGAGCCCCTGAGTGACCGATGCCGGCAATAGCCGATCCGGTCCAAGGGGTCCGGGAGCAGGTTGGCCTATGGCGTGACGATCCCGCGCTCTTCGCCCATCGCTTCCTCCGAGTCGAGCGGCTCATCGGCAAGTCGGTTGAGATCCTTGAGGCTCTTCGGGATCACAAGCGCGTAGCCGTAGCAGCCTGCCACGCATCCTCCAAGACGTTCACGGCATCCATCGCCGCATGGTGGTGGGCGCTCGCCTGCCAGCCGTCTAAGGTCATCACCACGGCTCCTACGGACAGGCAGGTGAGGGCGCTCCTTTGGGCCGAGATCCGGCAACGGCACCAGGCTGCCCAGATGGAGCAGTACGGGCTCGGCGGTATCCGACTCACTCACTGGCAGATGCCCGAGCACCCCGATTGGTACATGACCGGGTTCGCCACGAGCGGGGACAAGGCCGAAGAGGGGGCCACGAAGTTCCAAGGCTTCCACTCTCCCAACCTGCTCGTGATCTTCGATGAGGCGGCAGGGATCCCGAAGGCTATCTACGATGCCGCCGAGGGGCTCATGACGGGCCAGAACTCCCGTTGGCTGCTCATCGGCAACCCGACCGATAGCACCGGGGAGTTCGCCAAGGCGTACCGCGACAAGGCGTGGCACTCCATCCGGATCGACGCCCTTGAGCTGGTCGAAGACGAGGAGCCGCTTGACGGGCTGGTGACCGCTGACTGGTGCGCCCACATGAGGCAGAAGTACGGGGAGGGCTCATCCGTCTATCAGGCCAAGGTGCGCGGGCTCTTCCCGCAATCCGCTGACGATACGCTCATCTCTCTCGCCGAGGTGCAACTCGCCCTCGCCCGTCCGGTCATCGCTGAGGAGCCCGGCACCCGCTCGATGGGGGTGGACGTCGCCCGGTTCGGCTCAGACTTCACGGTGCTCTACGTCGTCGAGGGTGGGCGCATCCTCCACGCCGAGGCCCGAAACGGTCAGGATACGATGTGGACGGCGGGCCGGGTGATCTCCTTGGCGAATGAGCAGGGCATCGATAAGACGCGGGCTCACCTCATCGCGGTCGATGATACCGGGCTCGGCGGTGGCGTGACGGATCGGCTCCGCGAGCAGGGATGGAACGTCAACGCGGAGAACTTCGGGTCCAGGGCTCAAGACTCGGCCACCTTCGCCGACCGTCGCACCGAACTCTGGTGGAACCTCCGCGAGTGGGTGCGCGACGATGCGGCCCTCGCCGACGCTCCCTCAGAGGTTCACGCGGAGCTTCCCGGCGACCTCTCCACGCCGAAGTATGAGCAGCAGTCGAACGGGAAGATCAAGCTGGAAGCCAAGAAGGCCCTCAAGCGGCGTCTCGGTCGCTCCCCTGACCACGGCGATGCGCTGGCCCTGGCTCTGGCCTGGCGCACGAGAGGCCCTGCCATCATGACCTCAGCCGACGACGAAGACGAGCCCGTCGAGGTGGGGCGCCGCGGTTCCTGGAGGTCACGATGACCGAACCCCTGATGACCTCCATCACCGAAGCGACGACGGAGCACTCCGCAGACATCCCGGAGAACGATCACCTGTGGCGCTCGATGACCTCGGCCCACCGGGATATCAAGGAAATCGACTTCGACCGGCAGCGTGAAAATGCCATCTGGGTGAGCAAGGTCTCCGGCATCGCCAAGCGGTTCGTCGAGATCATGGTGGACTTCACAGCGGGCGAGGAACCGCACCCGCAGGCGGAAGACAAGGAGCTACAGGAGGTCCTCACCGCCTACTGGGACGATCCGGTCAACTGCCTGCGGAAGTTCAGCCGGGAACTCGCCGGCCAGCTTCGACTCATCGGTGAGCAGATCGTCACGGTGCACATCCAGGAGACCACCGGGCGGCTCCGGTTGGGCTATCTCGACCCGGCGTTCGTCCAAGCGATTGTCCCGATGCCGGGCAACCCGAGGGATCTGGTCGAGGTTCAACTCCTGACGGCAACGGGCGACCCGACGCGGGTCTTCCGGATCATCAGGCCGGGCGAGAAGCTGCACGAGATCTATGAGGGAGTGACGGAGGACGGGAAGCGGGCACCGGGAAAGTTCCAACTAAAGCCCAGGGACCGTGAGCTTAAACGGCTCCGAGATCCAAGGGGACGGCTCGCGCCGAATGGATACGACGGCGCCTGCTTCCTATTCTCCGTCAACAAGCTCAGCAACGCCACGCGCGGGCTCTCCGACCTCTTCGCGGAGATCGACTTCCTTGAGCGGCTCGATGATGTGGTCTTCGACACCGCCGAGCGGGCATCGCTGCTGAAGGCGCTGGCGCTCGACGTCGAGGTCACCGGCTGCTCGGATGAGAAGGTCCTGAAGAAGATGGAGCGGACGGTCCGAACCGCATTCAGCAAGAAGCTCGGCTCGTTCAGCCACAACGAAACCGTGCAGGTCACCGCCCATGTCCCGGATCTCAAGTCCGCCGACATGCGGGAACTCGTCAAGATCATCATGCTCCACCTGCTCGGCTCGTGGGGTTTCCCTCTGCACTGGTTCGCGGACGGCGGGGAGGCGAACCTCGCCACTGCCGGAGAGATGGGTGGCCCGACCATCCGCAAGCTCCAATCCGCGCAGACCACGGTGCGGCAGATGCTCCGGACGATGGCCGACTTCCAGATTGCCTTGAAAGTCGCCCTCGCCCCGGAGGAGCTGTCAGGCGTCGAGGATCTGACCGCGTGGAAGCTCATCCTCCCGGAGATCGTCGGCAAGGACACGGCGCGGGAAGCGCAGTCCCTCTCGATGGTCACGGCTGCTCTCACTCAGGCCACGGTCGAGGGATGGCTCACCGACAAGACCGCGGCCCTGTGGTGGCAGGAGAAGGCTCAGCAGATCCTCTCTGCCGAGATCCGCGACGAAGACCGTGAGCTGCTCGACAAGCTCGATGAGGATCAGAAAGCCGAGATGGAGGGTGATGGCGAGGAGGGTTTCGAGCCTCCCTCTCAGGGCGAAGGCGAGATCGAGGTTGGCGACGAGGAAGCGTCGGCTCAGTTCAACGAGCTTACCCTCGCCATCCAACGGCTCGCCACCATCGGGGACGCCGCCCTTATCGACGCCCTGAGGAATGAACTCTTCGCCCGGCTCGGCATGGAGAAGCCGGATACCCTTGAGCCCGAGACAATCGTTGACCCGGCCAAGGCTCTCGCCGCCGATGAGGAGCCCACTACGCCCGACGCGGGGAGTCCCTTCGAGAAGAACGCGAAGGCCCCGCTCCCCGATGAACTGAAGCCGGGCGCGGATGAGGAAGAAGAGGAGGCCGCGTGATCGCCACGCTCACCCCTCTCCGAGCAGGCGACGTGACGGCAGCCGTGCGCCGTCGCTACATCGCCCGCATCAAGAACGCTCAGAAGGCCATAGGGCGGCTTGAGAAGAGCGCGGCCCGATCCCTGCTTGCCGACCTCCGATGGGCACGCAACGCCATCCTCGGCTCTCTGACGGACGCCACGCCCTTCGGCACCTGGAACGCGGGCCACGCCATCAAGGCCGTCGAGGAAGCGATGGCGCAGTACGTCGAGCAGGGGACCGGCACTCTGAGGCGGTCCTTCGACTCGGCATGGCAACTCGGGACGGAGCGCGTGGGCATGGCCGCGAAGACGGTCGGCATCGACGTCACCCTCCCGACGTTCCAATTCGGCATCGACCGGAAGCAACTCGAATTCGCCCAAGGCTGGGCGGGGGATCTCATTCAGGCCGAGTCTGACTCGATCCTCCGGGGCGTCTCACGAGAGGTGCGCCTGTCGTTCGCGGGTGGGCAGACGAAAGAGCAGCTCATCCAGCGGGTTCGGACCCACATCACCAAGCCTCTGCGCTTCGGCACCAGGCGGAAGCGCGCTGAGACCATTGTCCGCACCGAGGTCAACCGCATCCACAACGCGGCGGCTCAGTCGGCTCGGATGAAGATGAGCGCGGAGAATGTGAAGGTCCGGAAGCAGTGGCTCCACACGGGCGCCGGGAAGACGCCGCGCGCAGATCACCTCGCTCTGGATGGCGTGACGGTGGATGTGGACAAGCCGTTCCCTTATCCGGGCCTGCCTCGGGCTCAGTGGCCCATGTACCCGCTCGACCCGGTTCTGCCGGCAGAGGCAAGCATCAATTGCCACTGCACCACGATCGAGATATTCGAGGTGCTTGACGAAGCGGACATCGCCGGGGCGGTGACGGCATGAGCGAAGACGCCCTCCTCGTGTTCGTCCCGATGGCGGTGACGGTCTCAGCCGATGTGGTGGCCGACATGCAGCACCTCATGAACGTACTTGATCTCAGCCAAGACGACCTGATCGCGCGCATCTTCCTCACGGGGATGGCGGGCTTGGGGATGGAAGCAGGGGTGACGAAATGAGCGATCAAGACCAAGGCACAGGCGACGGCGAGCATGAGTTCTTTCTGCTCCGTGACGGCGAGACGGTCCGCGTAAGCGAAGCCGAGTTCAGAGCAGAGACGACCAAGAACCGAAAGACGAAGCTAACCATCAGCGCAGCGATCCGCGAAGCCGTGAGTTCAACCGCCTTCGACGTGATCCTCCTCGCCTCCGGCCTGAGCCAGAACAAGGTGGACGGCAAGCCCATCTACTACTCGCCGGAACTCCTCGCCCGCGACTACGCGGTCTTCGAGGGGGTGCCGGTCCGGGCCATCAAGCTCGGGGATGAGATGGCCCACACCCCGGACGGGATCAACAAGGCGATCCTCTCCGGCAACATCATCGGCGCGCTCGAAGGCGTTCACGTGGAGAACGACAACCTCGTGGCTCGGCTCGTCATCCACGAGGGGGCCGACTTCTACGCCGGGCTCCTCAAGCTCTCACTCGACCGCGTGGCGGCAGGCGGTGCGGCCCTCGTTGGGCTCTCCATCGACGCCCTCACCAGCGGCTTCGAGACAACCATCCATGAAGGCCAAGAGGTGTCGGCTGTGCAGTCGCTCACCGGGCCTGCGACCGTAGACGTAGTCTCCTCTCCCGCGGCGGGTGGGGAGATACTTCGACTTGCGGCATCACTTCAAAAGGAGAATCAGATGCCCGAAGACACGAAGAACCCGCAGGCCGGAGACAAGCCCGCGGTTCTCTCCAAGGAGGAACTCCAGAAGATCAAGGAGTCCGCCGTGGAGGAAGCCCTCAAGGCGCTCAAGGAAGAGCAGAGGGTCGCGGAAGAGGCCAAGGAGGCCATCCGCGAGAAGATCCGGGAAGCGACGAAGCTCCTGGAGACCAAGCTCGCCGAGTCGAACCTCAGCGAGAAGGCGCAGACCGTCGTCCGCGAGCAGTTCGTCAACTCGACTTTCGAGGAGAGCGCGCTCGACAAGGCCATCGGCCAGGTCCGCGATCTGCTCAAGGACGAGGACCCGAGCGGGGAGGTCCGTCTGCCCGAGATGGTGGTCGGCACCGAGCCCCGTGAGCGCTGCGAGGCCGCGCTCTACGACATGTTCATGCGGAACTCGTTCGACGAGACCCGGCTCAAGGCTCGCAAGGCCCTGGTCGAGTCCGGCGCCAAGCCCATCGCCAGCCTGCACCGCTTCACGCGGGAGGCCTTCGGGATCGACCTGGGCGACGCCGCCTTCGGGAGCGCGGAGAAGCGCAAGAAGCTGGTCGAGTCCCTCACCACGGCGAGCTGGACGGACATCTTCGGCGACACCATGAACAAGGTGCTCATCGACGCCTTCCACGTCAACCCGTGGACGAGCTGGCGCAAGATCGTCCGCGTTCAGCCCCGCAAGGACTTCTCGACGATCCACGCCATGCGGATGGGTGGCTACAAGAACCTCGACGCGGTCGCCGAGGGCGCGAACTACCCGGCGATGGACTCTCCGGGCGACGAGGAGCACGAGTGGACTCCCGCCACCTACGGCGGGACGGAAGACCTCACCCGCCGGATGATCCTCGCGGACGACGTGGGGGCCATCTCCCGCATCCCCACGGCGATGGCCTACGCCGCGGCACGGACGCTCTACGAGTTCGTCTACGACCAGCTCACCATCGCCGGGCAGCCGACGATGGACTACGACGCGACGACGCTCTTCGAGACGAGCCGTGCCTACAACGACAACCTCGGCACCACCGCGCTCGCCACGGCGGAGGTCCAGGTCGTCAGGTTGGCCATGCAGAAGTTCACCGACATGTCGAGCGCCAAGCGGGAGTCGGTCGAACCGCGCTACCTGCTCGTGCCGCCGGACCTGGAGGCCACGGCCTTCGGGATCGTCAAGCCCCTCAGCATGTACGCCCCCGGCGAGACCACCGACCAGGCGTTCGTGCGGACCTTCAATCTGGAGGTCATCACGGTCCGTCACTGGACCAACGCGAAGGACCACGTCTACGTCGCCGACCCGGCGATCTTCCCCGGCTACCAGATGGGCTTCATCGGGGGCCGCGAGGAGCCGGAGATGTTCATCCAGGACAACGCCACGGTCGGCAGCCTGTTCGACCGGGACGCGATCACCTACAAGATCAGGCACGAGTACGGTGGAAGTCCCATCGACCATCGCGCCTTCTACGCGGAGGACGTGGCCTAAGGGCCGCGACCGGAAAGGAGCGAGCAGATGGGAACCAACTACATCGACCTCAGCCCGGACAAGGGGGTCATCGAACTGGTCCTCTTCTCGGGGGTCCAGCAGTCGGCCACCGGGACTTCCGTCGCCAAGGCCATCGCCCCCTGCAAGGGGCGTGTCGTGGCGGTCGCCGCCTGGGTGGACGTCATCGGCGGGACCACCAAGTGCACCGACTACGACATCATCATCGAGAAGGGCTCCGACGATCTGCACACGGCCATCGCCGCGGTGGGCGCATCCACCAACGCCGGGCCGCAGATGGGCGCCCTTGTCTCCACGGCCACGGTTCTCGCGGTGGCAGCGGGTGACATTCTGCACCTGGACGCGACCCTCGCGGGGGGCGCATCGCCGACCCTCGACGGTATCCAGGGTCGGGTCTGGATCGCCCGCGAGTAGCACCACGACCTCATGAGCAAAGGGGGCGGGGTTCACGCTCCGCTCCCATGCTCGGGGTTGCGACCGGAAAGGACTGAGACATGGCCGGAAAGAAGAAGACCACGAGGAAGCGGAAGAAGGCGGTGAAGGTCACGGAGCCCGTGACGGTGGTTGCGGAGGCGACCCTCGTCCCGGAAGTCGAGACGCCCGCGGTAGCGCGGGCCTTCACCGACGTTGCCAAGCCCAACCGGATCCACACCCTCATCATCGACTTCCCGTGTGAGGAGTCCGCAAGGCTCGGCGCGGAGCTCCACGAGAAGTACGGCGAGGCGTTCACCAAGCTGGTCAGCAAGGTCGGCGGGGCCATCCCGATCAGCTATCTCCGGAAGGTCATCGAGCCCACGCTCCGGGGCAAGCCGCCCAAGCTCAAGGCGCACGGTTCATTCAAGGACCGGGTGAAGGAGGCGTAGGTGGCTACCAAGGTCTCCATCCTCGGCATCGTCAAGGGACTCTGCGACACCTCCTCCCCGGAGAACGTCGCCCGGGCTCTCGACACCTACCTCTCGACGGCTCTGCGCCGGTACTCGCGCGACAAGCCCTTCGAGACCGTCGTGGATGTGACCGGAGAAGCGGCCAACCTCATGACCACGCCGACCGGATGGGTGGATCAGTGGTCCACCATCCGGAAGGTGGTCTACCCGTACACCGATGAAGACTCGACCACGCTGGAAGCCGACGCCTACGAGATCGACACCATCCCCGTCACCGGCTCGCCCGTGGAGAAGATCCGCTTCCTCAGCATCTCCCCACCCGTGACCTCGACGGTCCGTGTCTGGTTCACCGCTCCCCACACCTGCAGCGGGACCACCTGCACGGTCTACGCTCAGGACGTGGAAGCGGTCGCGCACCTCACGGCCAGCTTCCTTGAGGCCGCCAAGGCGAGCTACTACGGGTCGCTCAAGGATAACGTCGTCTTGACCGATCTCGTGGACTACGGGGTGAAGTCGAACGAGGCGCGCTCGCTGTCCAAGATGCACCTCGACTCCTACCGTCGCGCACTCGGGCTCTCCGAGGATGGAGGGTCCACCCCTGCGGCGGTGTCCGGCGATGTGGATCTCGACCCGAACTACTACCCGGCATCCTCTCACCTGACCCACCATCGCGGGTCATGGCGATGAAGATCAAGGTGACCCACGTTCCTCCGATCCTCGATCCGAAGTCGAAATCGGGTCAGGTGTGGGGCGAGGAGATGCTCAAGGCCCGAGATCAGATCGGCGGCGTCTACCGGACGGCCACTATCATGGCCATCAAGGGGACCAAGCCATTCGCGCCGATTGGCGAGAGCGGCAACCTCATCAATGGGATCGGGACAACCGTCACAGGCCCCAAGAGCATCCGGGTGGTGCCCTCTCCTGTGACCAACCCCTACGCGGTCGTTCAGGAACTCGGACGGCGCCCACGGCAGCCTGGGCCACCTCTCGCGCCCATCCTTGCCTGGGTCAAGTACAAGTTTGGCGTGAGCGGCAAGGAAGCGGACTCTATCGCCTTCCTCGTGCGCCGGAAGCTCCACAACAAGGGCATGAAGGGGCGGTTCTTCTTCCGGCGCACCCGGAGAGACATCAAGGCTCGGAAGCTCTCTGAGTCGCTCGTGCGTGCAGCAATCCGCCGATGGGCGAAGAGGGTAGCATGACCATCGCCCTCCAACGCCCGCAGGTGAAGACGCTGCTCGAAGCTGTATCCGGGATCGGAGCGGTGGCGAGCTACGAGCGGTACAGCAAGGACGCCGCCGGGATGGCAGCCTTCTTTCACCGCCACTTCGTCCGCAAGGGCAAGGTCAACGGGTGGGTGATCAAGGGCACCGTCCTCCCGGCCACCGAGCACACCTGCAGCGAGGAAGAACGCCACACCCGGTGGATGATGCGCGGCTGGCTCTCCGCGATCGACGAGCGGAAGAGCCTCGTCACCGCTGAGAACCTCGTGCAAGCCATCTGCGACAAGTTCGCCACGGACCCCCGGCTCAACGGGACGGCCACGTGGTGCGACAAGCCCGAGCCGGTGGGAGACATCGTCACCGGGATGCACCCCTTTGGCGCGGGCAAATACCTCGTGCATCAGATCACTGTTCAGTTCACGGCCCACGAACGGGTCGCCATCACCATCGTATAGGAGTCAGTCATGGCAGACGGCAGAGGAGCACTCTCGACGGTCGCAATGAAGAAGGCGACGACCTGGAACACATCCGTCAAGGCCGTGGCGCTGGACGGACTCCGCATCGAACGGTCCTCCCCGAGCGGCGGGAAAGAGATCATCTCCGACAAGACCCTCTCCGGGAAGACGGCGGGGAACGCTCCCATCATCGGGCAGGAGGTCACCCGGCTCACATGGGATCTCCCGTGGCGCTACGGGGGCAACTGTGATCTTCTCCTCGCCGCAATCATGGGCGCGGCGGCGGCTCCGACCGAAGTGGAGGCCACCTACGAGTACACCCACGCGCTCACCATCGAGGAGCGCCTCGGTGACTTCTTCTCCCTGATCGAACTCAAGGGGGACATCGCCGCATGGGAGTACAAGACCGCGAAGCTCGCCCGCCTCACGATGGAACTCACCGGGCGCGGACACGGGACCATGAGCGCGGAGTTCATCTGCGCGGGACTCATCACCGACGACAGCGGCACAAACAAGAAGGCGACGATGGCGGATGTCACTGTCCCCGCCCCGCTGAACCCGGTCTACATCGGTGAGGCCCGCGTGTGGATGAACGCCGCCGGGGGCGATGCCCTCGACGCCGACGACGCCATCAAGCCGAACCTGATCCGGATCGTCTTCGACCGCAAGCTCTCCGAGGACTGGGTCGCGGATCAGGGCACCGGGAAGGTGGTCGGGAACCCGAGCGAAGAGGAGGACATCGAGGTCACGATCGAGATCGGCCTCCCCGAGTATGTCGCCACGACCTACCACGACGCGGTGAACGCCGGGACCGAATACAAGATGACCATCCTGCTCTCCGGGCCGGAGCTTCCAACCGCCGCGAGTGAGCAGGAGTACGAATACGAGTTCGACTTCCCGAAGCTCGTGGGCATCGAACGCCCGGACAACGCCCTCGACGGGCCGGGCCGGATCACCGACTCGATCACCTTCAAGTGCCTCCAGCCGACAGCGGCCCCGACCGGGATGGGGACCACCCAACCCTTCGACTGCCTCGTCCGCAACCAATCCAACGCGAACATCCTGGCGTAAGCCAGAGAAACGAGCGACCGATGCCACTACAGATCCTTGACGACTCAGAGAGGAGGACGCTCGAGCTATCGGGCTCCAAGCTCTTCTATACCCTCTGCGGATGGGGCGAGTACCAAACCGTGCGCCGATCCTCACGGGATGACCGCACCCTCATCGTGGACGAGATCGCGGTCACCTGCACCATCGTCGAGCGGCACACCGTGGCGTGGGAGAACGTCCTCGACTCGCAGGGGGACGCCCTCCCGTTCAGCATCGAGGCCCTCGGGCACCTCGCTCCGCAGATCATTCAAGTTCTCTACGGGCTCATCATCGCGGGCGTGGTGCAAGAAGGTGAAGACTCGGAAAACTCCGAAAGCTCCTCGAGTACTTAGACCACTCGGAAGGTCTGCCCGAGGAGCTGGACAAGCAGGCGCAAGATGCGAAAGAGGAGGGCTATGAGTTTGATCGCCTGGAGCGGATCGAGCAGTGGAGAGAACGGGGGTGGCCGGGAGCGCCGTCCGCATCGAACGCCGAGGTTCTCCGGCTCGGGCGCTTGTGGTGGCAGTACGACGATCTCGACCTCGTGCAGCAGTCTACGGGGTTCACCGTGCCAGCCAGCATCGCAGAGGGCTATCTGATGCGCTTGGCGATGGCAAAGCGCTACTGGTACGACCGCGCCGAAGAGGAGCGCAAGCGAAATGCCCGGTGACGAAGCAGTCCGGATCGACGTCACGCTTGAGGATGTGCAGGCCGAGAAGAGCCTGGACACCCTGAAGAAGAAGTCCTCGCGTACCTTCCGCGGCTTTGAGAAGGACGCCCGGAAGGGGGAGAGAGCGGCGAAGAAGTTCGGCGGCGCGATGAGTTCGATGAAGCGCACCATCATAGGGCTCACCGCAGGACTCGGCGCGATGGCGCTCGGGGGGAAGGCGGTCACCAACTTCCTCGCCCAAGAGAAAGCCGTCGTCTCTCTCGACGCGGCTCTCATCGCTCAGGGGAACACCCTCCCGTGGGTCCGCAAGGAGATGGAGGACTACGCGGCGGCACTCCAAAACATGACCGTCCACGGGGACGAGGCGATCCTTCAGGGCATGGCCCTCGCCACCTCGCTCGGGGCAACCACCGAGCAGGCCAAGGAGATGAGCGCGGCGGCGGCGGATCTGTCGGTCGCGGTCAATCAGGACTACGCCACCTCCATGCGGATGCTCGCCGAAACGCTCGGCGGCCAGGCCCGGTCGATCGGCATGAAGCTCCCGGCGGCTCGCACGCTCTCGGAGGAGCAGCTCAAGGCCGGAGACATCGTCAAGCTCGTTCAAGACTCCTTCGGCGGGATGGCCGAGAAGATGGCCGAGTCCGGGGGCGGGCGACTTCAGCAGGTCTTGAACAAGCTCGGAGATGACCTTGAGCCGGTGGGCGGTGTCCTCGTTGGGGCGCTCGCGTTCCTCGGCAGAGGTGTAGCAGCGACCGCTGACATCATCGACAAGATTGGAAAGGGGCTCTTCGGCGAGTCGGACGGGGACAAGCTGATCCGGGAAGCCGAAGCGCGGCGGGCGATGGCCCCGGGAGAGTACGAAGCGAACCGACTGGAGCGGGAGTGGGAGCGCGAGAGTCAAGAGCGGAAGGTCAACGAGGAGAACGCCCGGAAACGCGCCCTGACCGCCGTGCAGACTCAACTCGGGTCCGCTGGGCTTTCTCTGCTCAGCGAAGACGCCTCGATGGAGGTGGTCAATGATATCAG
>Ga0208904_1000671_pt1 | contig 26674 bp, 27 predicted proteins | sample AntAceMetag02UKB_FD_184774 | JGI IMG/M metagenome (GOLD analysis project Ga0208904, IMG submission 184774) | Saline lake microbial communities from Ace Lake, Antarctica - Antarctic Ace Lake Metagenome 02UKB (SPAdes) (version 2) | ecosystem: Environmental > Aquatic > Non-marine Saline and...
GAATTTTTAGAAATATTCAATCAATTAGAGAAGTATCTCAGAATTGAATATAACCAAGGAAATTACTCGTATTCGGGTTTTATGTCAACAATATATAGAATCAAAAAGAGCAACAAAAATCCAATTATTAAAAATAAATTTAATTTTGATATCCTTCAACAAGCTTCTCAAATTCGAAACATCATTGCTCATAATAATGATGTACTAAGCCCTTCAGATAAATTTATAAAAGACTTCTCTGAAGTTGTTGATAAAATCTGTAACCCGTTAAAAGTAGAAAATATAATGATTCGCTATTCGAATTTAAAAACCGCTGGAGTAAATGACACGGTTGGAGATGTTGTTAGTTTGCTTAAAGAACATGGATATAATACGATACCGATTATAGATGATAAGAATTTATTGGGAATTTTTACTGAAAAATCTATTTTTGATTTTCTTTCTATTCAAAAGAATTCAGTTATTACAAAAAACATGAAAATCTCTGATATTATTGAAGCGATAGATCTAAATTCAGATCCGCGTAAGTACTTCGAGTTTGTGCGAAGAGATGCAAGTTTAGAAGATGCTTATGAGTTATTTAATGTAGACTTAAAACACCGCAGAGAATTACTGTTATTGTTGATAACTGAAAATGGGAAACCAAACGAAAAATTATTGGGTTTGGTAGCACTAAGAGATATCAAAAATGCACTTTTAAATTAGGAAAATTGATTTATTTTTGATATAATATTTAGTTGGACGGTGTTTAGATGAGTATTATTTCTGTTAAAGACGTTTCGTTCTCTTATAACGAAAAAAAACAAGGATTAAAAAATGTAAATATCGAGATTAATAAGGGTGAGTGGATTGCTATTCTAGGGCATAATGGCTCAGGAAAATCTACTCTTGCAAAGACGTTAGTAGGACTATTAGAACCTCAAAATGGAGAAATCATTATTGATTCTATAAAACTTACTGAAGAAACAGCTTACGATCTTAGAAAAAAAGTTGGAATTGTATTTCAAAACCCTGATAATCAATTTGTCGGTGTCACTGTTAGAGATGACATCGCTTTTGGTATGGAAAATCTGTGTGTGCCAAGAGAAGAAATGTTAAAAAAGATAGATTTTTATGCAGAAAAAGTTGGTATGATAGACTTTTTAGACAAACAACCTTCCAATTTAAGCGGCGGACAAAAACAGCGAGTTGCGATTGCTGGTATTCTAGCAATGAAATCGGATATATTAATATTTGATGAAGCAACATCGATGCTCGATCCCTATACTAGAAATGATTTGATCCAATATATTAAGGAACTCAATGAAGAAGGATTAACCATAATCATGATTACACATGATGTTAACGAAGCGGTATTAGCAGATAAGATTTTGATTATGAACAAAGGGGAAGTATTTGCGTTTGACGAAACCAAAGCATTATTAAAAAATAAGCAAATCTTTTTAGATAGTCACTTAGAATTGCCGGTGACTCTAGAAATTGCTTCCAAGATTAACAATAAGAAGATAAAGGAATCCTTATGGGAATTTACTTTAACGAAGTAACACACGAATATGCATCCTACTCAAAGAAGACGTACAAGGCAATTCAGAATATTTCTTTGAGAATCGAAAAAGATTATGAATTTATCGCATTAGTTGGACATACTGGATCCGGTAAATCCACGCTTGCAAAACATATGAATGCATTGATTTTTCCAACCAGTGGATCCGTTGACATTTTTGGAAAACATATCGCTCAAAAGAGGGATAAAAAAATCAGTTATAATCAACTTCGAAAAAATGTAGGGTTGGTATTTCAGTTTCCTGAATATCAATTGTTTGAAGAAACCGTTGAAAAAGATATTATGTTTGGACCACTCAATTTTAAGGTGCCTTTGGAAGAAGCAAAAGTTATCGCAAAAGAGTCTTTAGAATTAGTCGGGTTAGATGAAACATACTTAAAGAGAAATCCATTTAATTTAAGTGGTGGAGAAAAGAAACGCGTAAGTATTGCAGGTATTTTAGCACTAGATCCAGATATATTAGTCCTTGATGAACCAACTAGCGGATTGGATCCGGCTGGAAAAAACACATTGATGAAACTCTTTACAGAAATTCATCAAAAAACCAATAAAACAATTATCATTATTACCCATGATATGGATTTGGTTTACGAATATTTCAATCGTGTTATTGTATTGAAAGATGGGGAATTATCGTTTGATGGGACTCCTGATAATCTATTTAGAAGTGATGTTCTAGATTCGAATCATTTGGATTATCCAAATACTATTAAAACACTAAAATATTTAAAAGAAAAACTAGGGTTAGATGTCGATATTTATCAAAAAAATGTAGATGATGTTGTAGTAGAAATAAATCGGGTGATTGCCAATGAATAGTATAATTATTGGGCAATATATCCCTGGAAAAGGATTCTTCTATAAACTAGATCCTAGAACAAAAATAATTTCCATCTTATTTTTGATGATCGCGGTTTTTATGTTACAAAATATTACTCAACTATTAATTGCCTTTGGAATTGCTTTCTTAATGTTATTAATAGGCAGAATATCTATATTAAAAGTAATAAAAGGTTTAAAACCTATTTTTGTGTTGTTGATTTTTACGTTTGTATTCCAAATTGCATTAAATACAGAAGGCGTTATCTTGTCACAGGCAACAATGCACTTTAATATATATAGCGTTATCGGAATTGTTGCGGTATTTGTAATATGGAGATTACTTCTAAGATTTGGTAGATTAAAAATCCTGTTATTCATAGCTTTTATGTTAGGTGTATATTTTGTTCTTAGATACATTAATTACTTGGCAGATTTTTATTCTTTCCAATTTACAATCTATGAAAAAGGAATTGAAATGTCTGTTTTTGTAGTTGTTAGATTACTGATTATTATTACTTTAACAACTGTTTTAACTTTGACAACAAAACCTACTGATTTGACTTCCGGATTAGAGAGTTTAATGCATCCGTTGAAAAAAATCGGGTTTAATTCTGAAGATTTTGCATTAATTATTTCAATAGCACTAAGGTATATCCCTACAATCTTTGACGAGTCACAGAAAATTATGGCGGCTCAAGCAAGTAGGGGGGCAGATTTTAGTGAAGGTAAATTAAAAGACAAAATGAAACAAATCATTTCTCTATTGGTTCCAATGTTTATCATCGCATTTATGCGAAGTGAAGAACTAGCGGATGCTATGGAATCTAGAAATTTTGTGCCTGGAGAAAGAAGAACAAGAATCAATATTTTAACCTTTTCAATGATTGATGTTTACACTAGTGTATTTACATTACTTTGTTTTGCATCTGCGATTGTATTGAAGGTGATTGCATAATGAATCTCGAAGTAAAACAACTCCACCCTGATGTTGGATTAAAATACGATGAATCAGTGGTTTTAGGTAAAGAAGATGTAGAAAAGTATATTAAAGATTATTCTGAAAAATTTGAAAACTTAGAGGTATCTCCAATTCATAATTCCCAAATGCTTTATGGATATAACCAAGATGGAAATCCGATAAAATTAGGTTTTGAAAACGATTTGATTCGACGAATTATTATTTTTACAAAACCAGTAACTAATAAGAGATTTATCGCAACAATCGCTTATGATGGACACTTGTATAATGGCTTCCAAATTCAAAAAGACCAAAAGACAATACAAGGAGAACTCACAAGAGTTGTATCGAATATTAATGGTTATGAAACGCTAATTCAAGGAGCATCTAGAACAGATACTGGAGTACACGCAAACAATTATGTTATTCACTTTGATACTGTTCGAGATTTGAGTAGCGATAGATGGCTGGAATTATTAAATCATCAATTACCAAAAGATATCCTAGTCAAATCGATAGAAGAAACTCATCCAATATTTCATTCTAGATACGATGTGTATAAGAAGAGATATACCTATAAGTTGAAACTAGATGAACGAAATCCTTTTATGATCAACTATGAATGGAATATCAAAAATATCAATTTAGATATTTTGAAAGAAAATATTAATCAGTTGATTGGAACTCATAATTTCACAAGTTTTTGTAAGGGAACTCCAGATTCTGCTGTACGAACTATATTCAATGCAGAAGTAGTCTTGAAGGATAATCAAATCCAATTAGTATTTGAAGGAAATGGATTTTTAAGATATATGATTCGCATTATTGTGTTTGCATTGGTTCAAATTTCAAGCGAACAAATTGAGGTAAGTATAGCAGCTATTTTGAAAGAAAAAAGCAGAAAATACACAAAAAATCTCGCTCCTGCAGCCGGGTTATATTTGGATCTAATAACATATTAAATACAATAAAAAAAGCGCTGAAATCAGCGCTTTTAAATTGCTATTGTTTTAATTTATCTAATTTTGCAATTTGACGATTGGTGCGAAGTCTTTTTGCAATTGCAATGATTAACAAAATAATAATATTAACAGAGACGATAGCTGCTCCCGAAGGAATTGTTAAAGAATATGCTAACCAAAGTCCAAAGAATACAGATAATTCCGAGAATACAATAGATATTACTAAAGTAGATTTAAAGCTCCATCCAATTCGCATGGCAGCGGCGACGGGAATAATCATCATTGATGAAATTAGCAAGACGCCCGCAGACTCCAATAGAACAGATACTACAATTGATAACACTATCATAAACATAATTTGGAATAAATTAATATTGATTCCTAAAAACTTAGCAGTTGTTTCATCAAAACTTACAGACAATATTTGTTTTCCAAACACAATGAATAGTACCAAAACTATCACAGCGGTTATTAAAATCAAAACTAAATAGTAATCAGTAACCGTTAAGATTGAACCAAATAAATAACTATATAACGACCCAGTCTTTTTCGATAACGAGAAGAAGATAGCACTTAAAGCTGCACCTAAACTGATAACAATTACCATTGATATTTCTTTATAATTTTTATACGATCTTCTGAACAATTCAATTAATAAACCACCAACAATAGAAAATATTATACCGAGATATAATGGCCGCTCAAAAAATATAGAAATCCCTAATGTTGATAAGTATAAACTAACTGAAATCCCAACCAATGAGAAATGCCCTAACGTATCAGCGATGAATGATAACCTTCTTACTGTAACAATTGATCCAATCGTTGGAGCGATAGCTCCTAATACAAATCCAGCAACCATAGCTCGAAGCATAAAGTCTTGTTGGAATAAATCGTTTAGGAATGACAATATCATAATTCATCAACTCCTTTAGCTTCTTCTTTGGTGCAAAGGGTAGTTGTTAAGTCAAGTGCCATATTTAAAACATGCGTATATTCTAGATTCTCAAGTGAATCTGTGTGAGTAATTAAAATGATTGTGATTCCTTTTCTATTTAACTCTCCAATTGTTTTATAAAAAAATTCGGTGTTTTGTTTATCGATGGAAGCGGTTGGTTCATCTAAAATCAATACTTCCGGGTCGTTTAACATCGCCCGAACAATAAAGACGCTTTGAAGTTGTCCCCCGGATAGTGAATTTATGTTTTGATTCACAATTTCTAAAATTCCCATTTCATCTAATAATTTTAAATAATTGTGTTCTGATTTCTTTGTGATTGTCGAAAATTTCAATAATTCTTGTACCGTCAAAGGAAATTCATAATTAAAACCATCATAATTTTGGCTAACATAACCAAATTTGGTCCATTGTTTAAATGAGTTAATGTCCTGATTATCCAAAAAAAGCATCCCATTTTTAACAGAATTGACTCCCAATAAACATTTGATTAAAGTGGATTTTCCAGTACCATTTTTCCCTTGAACAACCAAATAATCACCAGGATTAATCGTGTGAGATAATCCGTTGATAACTGATCTATGGCCGTAAGCAAAAGATAAATTTCTAATATCTATTTGCATATCACATCATCCTTTTTATATATTGTATCATACTAATTTATTTTAATAAAATAATATGTTTAAAAAAATCACTAATTATGAGATAATAGAAAGGTAAAGCAGGTGGTTTTATGAGAGGTAAATTCATAAGTTTTGAAGGAACCGAAGGTTCTGGAAAGACTTCTGTAATTAAAGAAGTCAAAAAGTATTTCGAAAATATAGGGTTTCAAGTTTTAGTTACAAGAGAACCAGGAGGCATTAAAATATCTGAGAAAATTAGAGATATTGTCTTAGATGTAGATCATACTGAAATGGATGCTAGAACAGAAGCATTGCTTTTTGCTGCGTCTAGAAGACAACATTTAATTCAAAAGATAATTCCGGCGTTAGACGAAGGAATTATGGTTCTTTGTGATCGTTTTGTGGATAGTTCTTTGGTGTACCAAGGAATTGCTAGAAATCTTGGTGAAGATGCAGTTTACGCAATCAATTTATTCGCGATAGAAAACACTTTGCCGGATTTGACTATCTTTGTAGACGTAAGACCTGAAGTTGGCTTAAAGAGGGTTTTTGACACTCCTAACAGAGAAATTAACCGGTTAGACCTTGAGAAACTGAACTTTCATAACAGCATTTACAATGGATACCTTGATTTAATAAATAAGTATCCAAAAAGAGTGAAAAGAATTAACGGAGAACAACCAATTATTAAGGTAGCTGTAGAAGCAATAGATCTTATTAAAACAGTGCTTTAGAAAAGGAGTTATTATGTCTGTATATTCATGGGACGAAGTTGCTAAATATCAAAATGATATTTCAAGAATCGTGAAAAATAGTTACAAACTAAATCGAATATCCCATGCATACATCTTTGAAGGCCCGAATGGAACGAAAAAGACAAGCACAGCATTTTTGTATGCGAAATCTTTATTGTGTACAAATTCGAATGATTTCAATCCATGTAATACTTGCCATAATTGTAGAAGAGTAGAAAATCGTACACATCCAAACTTGTTCTATGTGAAACCCTCTGGGAAGGTCATAAAAAAAGAACAAATTCAAAGTTTAATCCATGAATTTTCCAAAGCGTCTATCGAACAAGGGCCAAGGATATATATCATTGAAGAAGCGGATAAATTGAATGTGACGTCTGCGAACACATTATTAAAAACAATGGAAGAACCTGGACAAGATATTTACCAGGTGCTGATTACAGAAAACTATAACGCACTGTTAAAAACAATTATATCTAGAGCGGAAATATTACATTTTACTCCAATCGATCGAAATATTATTCGAGAACATTTGATTGACCAAGAAATATCCATTAATATAGCAAATGCTATAAGTGAATATACAGTGGATATGGGAGCTGCGATTAAGTTTGCTAAAAACGATGAGATGATTCACATCATAGAATTAGTTATAGCAATCAACAAAGCTTTCTTAGAAAAAAACAGCTCTTCGGTTATACTGTTTAAAGACAACGGACAAGATATTTTAAAGAATTTGGAGATAACTGATTTTTTCTTAACTCTAATGATATTCTTTCAAAAAGACGTATTACATTACGGACTTAGACATTATGATAATATCTGTTTTGAAGAAGAAAAAGATACTTTGAAAAAACTATCTGAAAAAATGGCCCAAAAGCACGTGGAAGAAAACATTTCCAATATGCTTGGATTAAAAGCTAGATTGAAGTATAATATCAACAACAAACTAGCATTCGATAAAATGCTTGCTTGCTTAGAAAGAGGTTATAAATATGCAACATACTGTAGTAGCTATACAGTTTAATCGTTTAGGAAAAAAATATTATTTTGATACAGCAAATATAGCTGTAACAAATGGGGATAAAGTTGTAGTTGAAACAGCTAGGGGAGTTGAACTTGGATTTGTAGTTTCTAATATCATGACAATTGGCAATGAAGAATTGGTATCACCATTGAAACCAATTGTAAGAATTGCGAATGATGAAGATGTTAGAAGATATGAAGAAAATCTTGAAAAAGAACCGATTGTTCTCAAAAAAACCGATGAACTGATTAAACTAAATAAATTAGAAATGAAACTCTTAAACTGCGAATATACATTGGATAGAACAAAATTAATTATCTATTTTAATGCAGAAGGAAGAGTTGATTTTAGAGAGTTAGTGAAAGACTTAGCAAATGAGTTTCATGTGAGAATCGAACTTAGACAAGTTGGAACTCGTGATGGCGCAAAAGTTCTAGGTGGAATTGGCCCTTGTGGTAGACAAACTTGTTGTACAACATTCTTAAATGAATTTCAACCAGTATCTATTAAAATGGCAAAAAATCAAAATTTGTCTTTGAATCCAAATAATATATCAGGTATTTGTGGTAAATTACTTTGCTGCATCAATTACGAAGATAAACAATATAAAGAATTGCGTAAAATAATGCCTAAGATGGATTCTTCTGTAAAAACACCAGAAGGCAGAGGGCAAGTTAAAAATATCAATTATATTTTGCAACAAGTAATAGTTGATGTAAAAGGAACGATGTATACATATCATATTTCCGATATCAAATTCAGAGAAGACGCATCCAAAGAAGATCTGAATGTAAGCGATAAAGAACTATTGAATCTAGAGGAATAAAATGGTGAAAGAAGAGATCCATGATTTGTTAGCTTATAATGGTTTAAAGATAATTCAAAGGAAAGATTTGTTTCGCTTTTCTTTGGATTCTTTATTATTAGCCGATTTTGTGAATATTAATTTAAGAACAAAAAAAATCATTGATTTTGGAACTGGATTAGCTCCGATACCACTATATCTATCACTAAAAACGGATTTACCAATTATTGGGATAGATATTCAAGATGATGTGGTGGAATTGGCAAAAAGAAGTATTATACTTAATAAACTAGAACATCAAATAACAATTTATAAACGAGATATATTGGATGCATATCAAGATTTCGAAACCAATAGTTTTGATATCATTACGATTAATCCTCCATTTTTTAAATATCATAACAAAGAATTTCTAAATGATTTAGATGCGTTATCTATTGCTAGACATGAAGTGTTTATCGATTTAGAAGGGATTATAACTTCTGCCAAGAAAATGATTACTAACGGAGGATCGTTGAATTTTATTCATCGTGCAGCCAGATTAGAAGAAATCATTATTCTATTGAACAAACATGGATTTATTATGAAAAGAATCAAATTCGTTTATACAACGACATTGAAGGACGCTATGATGGTGTTGATTGATGCAAGAGCGAACGGGAATACAGGAGATTTAAAAGTAGAAAAGCCATTGATTATTTATGGAGAAGACAATAAATATACCGATGAAGTTTTAAAGATTTTTCATATAGGGGATGATGGATTTGATACGAAATCTTAATTATCAATCAAATAGAAGTACATTATATTTAATAGCTACTCCAATAGGGAATCTAGAAGATATCACTTTGAGAGCATTAAATATATTAAAACAAGTAGATAAAATTTATGCAGAAGACACAAGGGTTACCGTAAAATTGTTGAATCATTATGAAATCAAGAAACCTTTAATTAGTTTTCATGATCACAATTCTAGCATTAAGATGGAAGCTGTACTGAATGATTTAGCGAATGGATTAACCATCGGGTTGGTTTCGGATGCCGGAATGCCTTTGGTCAGTGATCCTGGATATGATTTGGTAAAGAAAACATTGGAATCCAATTTTAATGTTGTCGCTTTACCAGGCGCGAATGCATTATTACCCGCTTTAATAATGTCTGGAATTAAAACCCATCCATTTCTGTTTTATGGGTTCTTAGATGCAAAGATTTCAAAACGACAAGAGGAAATAAAGGAATTGCAATATCGCAAAGAAACCTTAATTTTCTATGAAGCAATTCATAGAATTAAGCAGACACTAAGGGATATGTATGATATATTAGGAGATAGAGAGTTTGTTATAGCGAGAGAAATAACAAAAGCCTATGAAGAGATTATAAAGGGGAATCTAAGTGAATACGAAGATTTGCCAGATTTAAAAGGAGAATTAGTTTTAATTGTTGAAGGCTACTTGAATATACAACAGGAATCCAATTTAAGTATTATTGATCAGATTGATTTCTTTATCGAATCCGGATTGAAAAAAACTGAAGCAATGAAGAAAGTTTCTGAGTTAACCGGATTACCAAAAAATCAAATCTACCAACGATACCTAAATGAAAAAATAAATAAGGAGTGATAGTATGAAATTCGTAAGTTTAATAGCTGACGGTTTCGAAGATATGGAAGCTTTAGCCACTATTGCACTACTTAGAAGAGCTGGGATTGAAGTGGATATTGTTTCAGTTTTTAATAAAAAGACTGTTACAGGATCACATGGTGTTAAAGTTGTTGTAGATATGCCTATGAAGAAAATCGATGAAGAACAGTACGATGGATTATTTATACCTGGTGGTAGTCATGCTTTTGTTCTTAAAGATACAAAATCTGTAAAAAAACTCGTGACAAAATTTTATGAACAAGAAAAATGGTTAATGGCAATTTGTGCTGCACCGATTGTTTTTGGAGCGTTGGGAATCATGGATGGCAAACAATACATATCGTATCCAGGAACTGAAAATCACATGGGCGAAGCAATCCGAATGGAAAAACTGAAAGCAGTAAGTGATGGAAAATTTATTACTGCTAGATCCGTAGGGGTAATCTATGACTTTGTCTTTGAAATATTGAGAACAGTTTTTAACGAAAAAGAAGTTGAACGATTGCAAAAGAAAATAGTATTTTAACATTTATTGAGGTGATGAGATGAAAAGAACATTTTATATAACAACTCCAATCTATTACCCAAGCGGTAAATTTCATATTGGTTCGGCTTATACTACTTGTTTATGTGATAGTATAATCAGATATAAAAAATTACAAGGTTATGATACCCGTTTTTTGACAGGGACAGATGAACATGGTCAAAAAATAGAAGAGGCAGCTAAAGAAAATAACAAATCTCCACAAGACCACGTGGATTATTTTTCTGGTTTAGCTGAGAAACTATGGAAAGAGCTAGAAATATCGAACGATGATTTTATTCGCACAACAGAAAAAAGACATGAAGTAATTGTAGAAGCTATTTTTGAAAAATTATTGGCAAATGATGATATATATTTGGGTGAATACACTGGAAATTATTGTGTAAGTTGTGAATCCTATTTCACACCGACGCAATTAGTGGATGTAGATAAATGCCCTGATTGTGGAAGCACTACGAAAGTGCTTAAGGAAGAAACTTATTTCTTAAGATTAACAAAATATGCTGATAGACTATTAAAATTTATTGATGACAACCCTGACTTCATTGTTCCTGAATCCAGAAAAAATGAAGTAGTTTCATTTATCAATTCAGGGTTACAAGATTTGTCTGTTTCTAGAACTGCATTTTCTTGGGGTGTTCAGGTCAAATCTAATCCCAAACATGTCGTTTATGTTTGGATTGATGCTTTAAGTAATTATATTACCGCTTTAGGATATGGATCTAAAAATGATGATTTATACCAAAAATATTGGATAAATGGAGATGAAGTAATTCACGTTGTCGGTAAAGATATCTTGCGTTTTCACGCAATTTATTGGCCAATTATGTTATTTGCTTTAGACATTCCTGTACAATTTCGATTATTTGCTCATGGCTGGTATTTGATGAAAGATGGAAAAATGTCAAAGTCAAAAGGGAATGTGATTTATCCAGAACAATTGGTAGAGAAATATGGTTTAGATGCTTTTCGATATTATATAGTAAGAGAAATTCCATATGGAAATGATGGGGTCTTTACTCCTGAAGATTATATAAAAAGAATCAATAATGATTTAGTAAATGATTATGGTAATTTGGTGTCTCGTAGCATCTCTATGGTAAACAAATATTTTGATGGGCATGTAGGCAATAAGTCTCATGATCACGAATATAATGTGTTTGAACAAGAATTAAGAGACGTTGCTAAGGAAACATTTGAGCAGTATGAAAATAATATGGATGAATTTAGACTTGGTAATGCGTTGCAAGACTTAAGCGCTCTAGTAAAACGGACGAATAAGTTAATTGACGATACATTCCCTTGGGACCTTGCTAAACAAGAAGAATTAAAAGATGTTTTAGAATCTGTGATGTATCATTTGTTAGAAAGCATTCGAATCATCAGTATTTTATATCTTCCTTTCTTATTCAATGCTCCGAAAGAAGTATTTGAGTTTTTAAATGTAGAAGAATCATTTAGAGGATTTGAAAGCATTGCGTTCGGATCTAAAAAACATTATGATGTTGTTAAGAAACCGACGCATCTATTCCCGAGGTTGGACGCAGAGAAAGAAGCCAAAGTAATAAAAGCACTAATGCATGAAGGGAAACCTGTTGAGGCGAAGCGAGAAGTGAAACAAATACTTTCAGAAATTGAATTTGATGATTTTACTAAAATAGATATTCGGGTAGGTCTTATTGTGGAAGCCAAAAAACATGATGATGCAACGAAACTATTGGTTTTTAAAATTGATACTGGAGATCGAATTCGAAATATTGTTTCTGGTATAGCAGAGTTTTATAAACCAGAAGAATTATTGAATAAAAAAGTACAAGTAATAACCAATTTGAAAGCAGTAAAATTAAGAGGAGAATTATCCGAAGGTATGATTCTTTGTGGTGAAACTGAAGAAAAAAAATTGTGCGTAATTGAAGCTCCGAACGAATTGAATCCTGGAGATAAAATCAGTTAAATAAAATATTGCGGTGTCAATCGAAATTTGTTGACATATAATATCTAAAATGATATGATAATTAAGGTACATTTTTATTTTATAGCCCACAGGCCTTTTTAAACTATAAGGAGGTATAAAATGAAAACATTTATGGCAAATGAAAACACAATAAAACGCGAATGGTTTGTTGTGGATGCAGCTGGAAAAAGACTTGGCCGTTTAGCTACTGAGGTAGCTACAGTTATAAGAGGAAAACATAAACCTACGTATACACCACATGTGGACTCGGGGGATTATGTAATCGTTATTAATGCTGAAAAAATTGAACTTACAGGAAACAAATGGAATGACAAAAAATATTACACTCATTCTCAACATCCTGGAGGTTTAAAAACTAGAACAGCCAAAGTATTAATGCAAGAAAGACCTACAAGAATGGTTGAACTTGCAATCAAAGGAATGTTACCGAAAGGTAAACTAGGAAATCAAATGTATAAAAAATTATTCGTTTACGCAGGGGAAGAGCACAAACATCAAGCACAAAAACCTGTTGTAATGGAGTTAAAAGGTTAGGAGGAGAAAATGGCTAAATCAGTTATGTATCGAGGCACTGGTAGAAGAAAATCATCAGTAGCTAGAGTTATACTAAGACCAGGTAATGGTGTGATTACTGTTAACGGACGTAAGTTCGAAGAATATGTACCATCATCATTAGCTAGATTAGACGTTTCTCAACCATTAGTTTTAACAGCAAATGAAAACACATTTGATATTTCAGTAAATGTAAATGGTGGTGGACTTATTGGTCAAGCAGGTGCTATCCGTCTGGGTATCACAAGAGCTTTACTAGAAGTAAACCCTGAATACAGAAAAATTCTTAAGCCAGCTGGATTAATAACAAGAGACCCACGTGTCAAAGAACGTAAGAAATACGGTCTTAAAAAAGCACGTAGAGCTCCACAATTCAGTAAACGTTAAACAAAATGCCAAATATAAAAACACAGGAAACCACATCCTGTGTTTTTTTAATGCCAAGAAGTGATAATGGTCTATAAATTGTATTAAATCAAAATTACTTGATTATTTTAGAAAGTCTCTGTGTACAAACAAAATAATTTGATATAATCAAAGATAAGAGGTGATTAGTATGTTTTTATTTGGAAAAAGCAAGAAGAAGAAAGAGGCGGAAAGAAAAATACAAGAAGAACTTGCGTTGCAAGCTAAAATAAAAGAAGAGAAGAAAATAAAAGCAGCACAGGAAAAGCAGAAGGAAGAAGCTCAAAAACAAGCAGCGGCTAAGAAAAAAGCAGCACCTGCAAAAACAAAAGAAGTCGTAAAAAAAGCACCAGCTAAAAAGGCACCAGCTAAAAAAGCGCCTGTCAAAAAGATATCGGTTAAAAAAGCACCAGTTAAAAAAGCACCAGTAAAAAAAGCGCTTATTAAGGAAGTTGCAGCAAAAAAAGCACCATCTGGAAAATATGAAGTGTATCCAGAAGCTGGCCTTTATAAGTATCGATTAAAAGCGTCCAATGGAGAAATTCTAGCGGTATCTTTTGGATATTCTACTAAAAGCAGCGCAAAAAACGGTGTGCAAACATTTAAAAACGCTGTAAGTGAAGGAAACTTTGACATTTCCACCGATAAGTCTAGTTTTTCTCATTATGACTTATTTGGTTCTAGAGGAGCAAGAGTAATTTTAATTGGGGAATTTTATAAAACATTAAAATTAGCTGAATCCGCTGTGGAATCCGTTAAGAAATTTTATAAAACAGATAATATTAATGATTTAGATAAAATACCAGCAAGTGAAAAAAGAGAAGAAATTGCAGTAATACCAAAAACAACTGCAAATCCAAATGGAAAATTTCAACTCATTAAAGAAGGAAAAGAATATTTCATTAAATTGCTGGCTTCTAATGCGCAAGTTTTATTGGTATCTCAAGGTTACACAACAAAACAAGCTGCTTTAAATGGTTTGGAAGCAATTAAAAATGCTATTGCAAGTCAAAATTTCACAGTTGGTAGAGACAAACAAAATAGATATCAGTACAATCTGTATACTGCGAATAATCAATTGATTGTTTCGGGAGAAACATACCCAGTTAAACAGAGTTGTTTATCTTCTATACAGTCGGTTGTTAGGTTTGCTGGAAAAGCGGAATTACAAGAAGTGAAATAAAACGCCTTCGGGCGTTTTTATATTTAGGTTATATATTATTAAACGTTACCAATTTCTATAGAGTGTGGTAAAATTATTATATATGGAGGTTCATTATGAAGAGAGGATATTTACTGTTTGCGTTATTAATATTAGTGGAAATGATTTATTCCTTTTTTTTAATTATTGGATTACATATTTCATCACTATCATTGTTAATAACAAATTATTTAGCATTGTATATTATCTTAGCTTTTGTTTGGTTGTTCTCCTTGGTGCTAATCATAAGAGTGTTACTAAAACCATCTTATGCATATAACAAAAGCCATTGGATTTTAATACTGTTAATGAATCCATTTATTGGCATTGTTTTATATTATATATTTGCGCGTGATTTTCAAATTCGTAAATTATCTAAATATAGGCCACTAATCGCTACAAAAGCATTTTTAGGACTTGAAGAAAAAACGAACCCTGATTACTCAAAAACAAGATTTGGAGAGGTTTTTTCATTCATACAAAGTACAACCGGAAGATCAGTCTACCAAGATGATACTTATTTAGAGATTTTAAACAATGGAGACGTATTTTTCCCGAGATTGATAAAAGAATTACAGAATGCAAAAGATTATATTTTCATGGAATTTTATATTGTTAAGAATGACAATACCGGTAGAAGTGTCTTAGATATATTAAAAGCAAAAGCAGAAGCAGGGTTAGATGTATATTTAATATATGACCATATGGGTTCCAATAAACATTTGGATCGTGTATATATGAAGAAACTCAAAGAATCAGGTGTGAAGATTGGTATTTTTGATCCGCAATCACTAACAATCTTCAATTCTAACTTGAATTTTAGAAACCATAGAAAAGCAACTGTCATTGATGGAAAAGTTGGGTTTGTTGGTGGAATGAATTTAGGAGATGAATACAATCATTTGGATAAGAAATTTGGTTTTTGGCGAGATACTCATGTAATATTAAAAGGAAACGGAGTTACCAGTATTCAAAATGTTTTTGTGAAGGACTGGTACTATATCACCAATAACGTCATTGATAAGCCAATGGATAAATCAGTTGAACAATTTAAGGGATTTGTGACTGTCATTGAATCTGGACCAGATTTTGAAAATAGTTTAATTCGAAATACCTATTACAAAATGATGCAATCTGCTCGAAAATCAATTCGAATTGTAACTCCATATTTGATTATAGAGTCTGAATTGATGCTCGCGATTGAAATAGCTCAAAAGTCTGGAGTTCAAGTAGAGCTTCTAGTTCCAGGAAAGCATGACTATATAGCAGTTGGTTATGCTACGGAATCATACTATGAGCAACTTCTTAGCTTAGGAGTCAAAATATATATTTATAAGAAAAATTTTGTTCATTCAAAAATTTTAATAATAGATGATCAACTTGCCTCTGTAGGCTCAGTTAATTTTGACCCAAGAAGCTTTCATTTAAATTTTGAAGTGACCAGTATTTTTGAGAACAAAGCGGTTGATAACTTGGTAGAAGCATATAAAGAAGATTTGATGAAATCAGAAGAAGTCTTGTTAGATAAATGGAAAAAACGAGGTATCATAGCAAAAATAATTCAAGGGCTTTTCAATTTGTTTAGCCCGATATTTTAAGGGGTGGTTAAATGACTTTGCCAGAAATTTTAGGTTTAATTGGGGTAATATTATCGGTTGCAATTTTAGTTATTTTGGTTTTTATATTGAATAGCAAAGTTGCGAATGATGATGGAAATTTAAAAGACATAGAAGAATCTATCATTGAAAAGGTTAGGAACCTAGAAACAGCAGTTACGAAGAGCATTTATGAATCTATGCTTCGATTTAACAATGATGTGAACGAACAACTTAGAAAACAGACAGAAACATCAAATGAAAACATTACTGAATTTCGTTTAAATGTCAACAAAGAGCTTACTGGATTTCAAACGAAAATAAATGAAGATTTGTCTAAGGACTTTAAGAGTTTGAATGAAAGCATAGAAAAAAGAATGTCCGAAATTAATGAAAAAGTAGAAGAAAGATTATCGAAGGGTTTTGTTGAGACAAATAAAACCTTTGTGCAGATTGCAGAAAGAGTAAAAGTAATCGACGATGCTCAGAAAAAAATAGAAAGTCTGTCAGAGGAAATGATTGGATTACAAAATATTTTATCGAATAATCAAGCTAGAGGGGCATTTGGAGAATATCAATTGAATCAATTGTTGTTAAGTGTTTTTGGCGAAAATGATCGTCTTTACCAAACGCAATACACAATATTAAAAGATAAGAATGAAACGTATAGAGCAGACGCTGTAATCTTCATGCCAAAACCAAATGGAATGGTAGCGATTGATTCGAAATTTCCTTATTCATCTTATTCAAAATTATTTGACAACAATGAATTAACGAAGGAAGAAAATGACCGATTAATTAGTGATTTTGGACGAGAAGTAAAAAAACATATTACAGACATAGCAAATAAATACATTGTTACAGGAATTACAAGCGATTATGCAATCATGTTTGTTCCTAGTGATGGCATCTTAGCGCTTCTACATTCCAAACTAGTTACAATTATTGAGTATGCTAGAAACAAGAATATAACCATTGTTTCACCAACCACATTGATTCCATTGTTATCTTCATTTCAAGCTGTAGCGATTGATTTTGAAAGAAGCAAACATACCAAGGAAATCATCGAGCAACTAAAGAAATTAAAGATTAATTTCAGAATTTTCGGAGATGAATGGTCAAAATTGAATCGTTCCATTGATACATTGAGAAAAGATGGAGACAAAGTTAACAATCGAGTTGAAAAATTAAACACTAGATTTCACGACATTGACAAAGTGAATTTCTTAGAAGAACCTAAAGTTGAAAAATTAAATGAAAGTGCGGAAGATACTCAAGAATAGGGGTACTTTTGAAATTTAGTTGCAATTTTAATTAATATAATGTATAATAATTTTTAATAACAAGCGAAAAAAAAGGAGAATTAAATGAACGGTACAGTAAAATGGTTTAACGCAGAAAAAGGTTACGGATTCATTACAGATGAAGAAGGAAACGATATTTTCGCACACTACTCAGCAATCGAAGGCGATGGGTACAAATCTCTAGAAAACGGACAAGAAGTAACATTCAATGTTGTAGATGGAGACAGAGGACCTCAAGCGGCTAATATACTAAAGAACTAATTATAAAAGCAAAGCTGTGAGTTAAACATAAAAGGGATGCTATGGTATCCCTTTTAATTTGTTTTGGGATTAATGCCTAAATAACTTGAAAATATGGGCTTATTAAACTATAATTATTATGTTCAGGAAAGGAATTGGTTATATGAAGATATACAACAGTTACTCAGACTCAATTGAAGAATTTCAAACCCAACACCCAAACAAAGTTGGGATGTATGTCTGTGGACCTACTGTATATAATTACATTCACATTGGAAATGCAAGACCTGTTGTATTTTTTGATACCGTAAGAAGGTATTTTGAATCAAAAGGTTATGAAGTCACTTTTGTATCCAATTTTACGGACGTTGACGATAAGATAATTCAAAAAGCAATTGAGGAAAACCTACCAGAGCAAGAGGTAAGTTCATTTTATATAAATGCATTTTTAAGTGATCTAGAGTCTTTAAATTGTAAAACAGATTATATTAAACCAAAAGTTACAAAATATATGAATCATATCATTGCTTTTATTGAAGAGTTGGTAGAAAAGGGTTACGCATATCAAGTTGAAGGCGATGTATACTTTAGAGTTACAAAGGTGAAAGACTATGGGGCTTTAAGTAATCGTGATATAGATGATTTAATATCCGGAAGTAGAGTAGATGTCAATCCGTTAAAAGAGAATCCATTGGATTTTACACTCTGGAAAAAAACAAATGAAGGTTTAAATTTTGACTCAAAATTTTCAAAAGGACGCCCAGGATGGCATACGGAATGTGTAGCTATGATAGATGATATTTTTGGTGAAGAAATTGATATCCATGGTGGAGGAACAGATTTAAAATTTCCACATCACGAAAACGAAATAGCACAATCAAAAGCAATTCATAGTCATCGTGTAGCAAAATATTGGATGCATAATGGTCGGTTAGATTTTAAAAATTCCAAAATGAGTAAGAGTATTGGGAATGTTATTTTTGTCAAAGATGTACCTCAAAAAATGGCATTAAGGTATTTCTTGTTAAGCACTCATTACCGGACACCTTTAAACTATAGTCAAGATAGCTTTTCTATGTATATTAAGGAATGGGAAAAACTGGTAAATACCTTAAAATCGACGTTTTTCAAGCTTGATATTGAAAATAAATTAATCAAAGATATCGTTGTTTCTAATGCAGAAATTATAACAGAAATTGACAATTTTAATCAAGCGATGGATAATGATTTTAATACCGCTAACGCTATAACTGCTTTGCAGGCAACACAACGAATTTCAAATATAAATAGCAAAAAGAAAGAAAATTCTAAGGTGCTCAACGAGTCATTAAAGGCACTTGAGTATATGACTAATATTTTGGGATTAGCCGTAGAATTAGAGATGATTTCAGATGCGAATAGACAAATTTATTTGGAATGGCAGTATGCAAGAAACAATAAAGATTTCACTAAGGCCGACGAACTCCGAAAAGTTCTTACGGAAAAAGGTATTTTATGATTCAGTACAATGGATTGACCTTAGCTTATATCGGTGATGCATATTTTGAACTAAGAATCAGAGAATATCTTTTGAGTGAGAAATATAGTAAAGTAAACGATTTGCATAATAATGCTATTAAATTTACTAGCGCAGTTAACCAAGCAATCGCAGCTAAGTTTCTTATTAATGAAATATATAATGAGGAAGAAGTATCTGTTTTCAAAAGAGGCCGTAATCAAAACTCTACTCACAAGCCAAAGAACGCTGACGTTCAAACTTATAATTTTGCGACCGGATTTGAGGCAGTTATAGGTTATCTATATTTGAACAATAATGTAACTAGATTAAATGAAATTATAAAAAAAGCAATAGAAATTCTTGAAGAAAATCAATAATTAATTGAGATTCTTCTTTTGTTTCTAAGACTAATTTTTCAAAAACAAATAGCGTAAAATATGGTAAAATAGAAGTGGTGATAATATGAGCATTAAAATTTATGGGAAGAATCCAGCAGATGAAGTTGTGAACAGTAATAAAAAAATCTTTAAAGCATATTTTATGGAACAAACGAATCAGGATTTACTTCAATTACTTAAAAGCAAGGGGATACCTTGCGTTGTTATGAATAAGCAGGATTTTAAAAAAGAATTTCTTGGTAATCACCAAGGAATTGTTTTGGATGTAGAAGACTATAAAACGTATCAATTAAAGGAATTTTTAGATGAGTTAGATATTACTAAAAATCCAACAGTATTAGTATTAGACGGAATAACTGATCCCCATAATTTTGGAGCTATTATTCGCTCCGCTGAAGCGGGAGGAATTGCGGGCATTATAATTCCAAAGAATCGCTCAGCGACAATAACAGGTACAGTCGTAAAAGTATCTTCAGGAGCGATTGAATACGTAAAAATTGTTGAAGTAACTAATCTCCGAAACACTTTAAATACATTAAAGGAAAATGGATTTTGGACCATTGGAACAGATATGGATGCCAAGAAGCATTATACAGAAATTGATATTACGACTCCGCTAGCAATCGTAATTGGTAGCGAAGGAAAAGGGATGTCTAAACTAATCAAGGATACTGTTGACTATACCGTTAAAATAGACATGGTAGGGTCCGTCAACAGTTTGAATGCTTCGGTAAGCGCGGGGATAATTATCTTTGAAATATTAAGAAAGAAAATGTAGCCTATGATTTTTCGCAATTATAATGATTTTGAAATTGTTAACATGATGAAACAAGGGAATCAAGAAGCCTTTGCATTTATCGTTAGCAAGTACGAATTCTTTATTGCGAAAAAAATCCGAGAGTTCAACCTAACAAACAATTATGAAGATATGTTCCAAGAATCTTTAATGATCCTTCATAGATCCATTATTAAGTTTGATGAAGGATATAACAAGACATTCATGAGATATTTTGAGATGAATTTAATTAATCGTTTTATAACTCTTAAAAAAAAGGACAATAAGCGTGGAGAGTTTTTAGCAACCAAACTACCTTTGCTTTGTGAGTTTAATACGAAAGAAGAGCCCAAACACTATATATCTGATCAAGAGATTTATGATGCGCTGGATACATTATCCGGTTTTGAAAAGATAGTATTTCAGAGGAAAGTAATTGAAAAAAAATCAATTAAAGAAATTGCAAAAAAATTAAACTGTGGTGAAAAGAAAATCTATAATGCATTGGACAGAATTAAAAAAAAGATAAAAATGCAATTATTATAATGATTTTCTTGACTTTTAGTAGTTTTTTTGATACATTTAATAAAGCAAGTGAGTTGATAATATGAAAAATAAAGCAGTATTAATCTGTCAAGTTTGTTTATCGAGAAATTATGAAATTAAAAAAACCGATAATACAACTCGTTTTGAAGCGAAAAAATATTGTAAAAAATGTAAAGCACATACCATTCATAAAGAAGGTAAGTAGGAGGATAAAATGGCAAAAAAACCTAAAGTAACAACCAAAAAACCTACAAATGCTAATTCAAAAGATTTAGCAAAAGAATCAAAGGTAATGTCAATATTAAAAAAAGAATATGCATTTGAAAACTGGCTATTAGCAATTCTATCACCGGTATTAATATTATATGGTGTATATATTGTTATGGGAACATTTGGTTCAGTTAATCTTGCTAGCATTTTGGGCAGCTCTGGAGTTGGAGTAATTGATTTCTTCTTTGCAACTACTTTAAAAAGAATTTTAACGGGATCATTCCTAATATTAATTGGAGGCTTAGTTTTAGTATATCTATTAATTCCATATATTAGACCTAGCGTTGTCGAATTAAAAAAAGTTACATGGCCTACCTCAAAAACATTAGCATCAAATACCGGAAAAGTATTTGCATTCTTGCTCTTCTTATCTGTTGTGTTTGTTCTATATGGAGCCGTGTTGAACCCACTATTCAAATGGCTTTATACTTTATAATAAGTAGTGTGAATAATGGATAATTCAAAACGTTTATGGTATATAGTTCAAACTTATTCGGGATTTGAAAACTCTGTAAAACTTAATTTAGAGAGAAGAATTGAAAGTATGAACATGGAAAACTTAATTTTCCAAGTAATGATACCAGAGGAATTAAAAACAGAAAAAAAACAAGATGGAACCATCAAGGAAAAAATGGTTAAAATTTTTCCGGGATATGTTTTCATTGAAATGGTAGTAACAGATGATTCTTGGTTTGTTGTAAGAAACACTCCAGGTGTAACTGGATTCTTAGGTTCAAGTGGTGGAGGAACAAAACCAATCCCACTAAAACCCGATGAAATTAATCCAATCCTGAAAAAATGTGGTATGTTAGCTGTTCAAAGGCTGAATGTTCAACCTGGACAAAAAGTAAAAGTAGCGCATGGTACGTTAGAAGGACAATTGGTTACAGTAGAAAGCATTGATGAAGAAAAGGGTAAAGTACATGTTTTAATTGAAATGTTTGGTAGACAAACTGCAATGGAACTAGACTTTACAGATGTGGAAGTAATTTAAGTCAGACTTATGTCTGGCTTTTTTCTTATCTTATTGTTTTTCTAAGAAATATATCTATGATATAATGAATTGATAATATATGAACTTGCTTAATATGAAAGGAATAATTTATGATAAAATTACTAAATGTTTCTAAGTTTTATAGTTCAAATAATGTAATTGCATTAGGGCTAAGAAAAGTAAACTTAGAATTACATAGAAATGAATTTGTTGCTATCGTTGGAGAATCTGGTTCTGGGAAAACCACGCTTTTAAATGTGATTTCCGGAATTGATACTTATGAAGATGGTGAAATGTATATAAACGGACATGAAACCTCATATTTTTCAGTTGCCGACATGGAAAACTACCGAAAGAAATATGTTGCTTTCGTTTTTCAAAGCTATAATTTAATCGACTCTTACACGGTACTTCAAAATGTGGAAGCACCTTTAATTTTGTCAGGATTCCCAAAAGAAAAAATTAAGAATAGAGCTTTAGAGATCATTAGAAGAGTCGGATTAGAGAAACACATACATCATAAAGCAACGAAATTGTCAGGCGGTCAAAAACAACGTGTTGTTATTGCGAGAGCTTTAGCAAAAGACTGTCCAATTATTGCTGCTGATGAACCTACTGGAAACCTTGATTCTAAATCCGCAAGACAGATTATAGAATTGCTACATGAAATCTCAAAAGAGAAATTAGTAATTATCGTAACACATGATTTTTCTCAGGTGGAAGAATTTGCTACGAGAAAAATTCGAATTTTCGATGGAGAAATCGTTGAAGATTTAACATTGAATAAAGTGGAGAAATTAGATTTACCAAACATTCCTGATGAAGAACATCAAATACGATTTGTTGACTACATGAAGATATCGTTAAGAAATCTCCTAGCAGTGCCAAGAAAAAGTATATTGATGATTGTAATTTTTACATTCTTTAGTTTTTTTGTAGCGTTGTCATATGGAGCGTACCAACTTGCCATGAATGAAGCGTCTTATAGCTATAACATGCATTTTCAAAATACTAGTCCTAATAGGGTTGTAATTAGAAAAGGTGATAATACACCATTGTCCATAGCTGATTTAGCTGAAATTGAAGCTTTTAACAACGTGGATCAAGTTATAACATTTGATTATATTTTAGATATTAATCTTTCTATATTTTCAGAAACAAGCGATGATTTTTCTTACTTCAATGGCTTGCTTTTGCCAATTGAAGTTATTGAAGAATCGGATTTAGATTATGGGACATTACCTCAAACTGATACAGAAGTGGTAATAGCGGTCAATACTTATGAGTTAAATCGATATGAAAATTATTTGAACAAGACCTTTACTCAGGGATATGGTTATTATTATTCAGATGGACCTACAACGAACACGGCTCAATTATATACAGTAGTAGGAATGATAAATGTTGATAAGCTATCGATAACTAACGAATCTTATGATAATACGTTTATTCTTGTGACTGAGAATAAATTAGAAACACTAAAAGATGTATATTATTTTAATTATACAGATTCAGCTATCTTTACCGGTTCAACATCGGTTGATTTGGACAGTGTATTTTATGAATCATTTATGGGAGCTAGTTTTGAAATAGATAGTTCTCTTCCTAATAATGAGATACGCACTTCAGCGGACAAATATAATGGCGATTGTGATGCTACTATATGTTATTTGGAAGGAACACTCGACATTCAGGATTATTACGTTGAGAATAGTTTTGATGATATTGTTATTGCTTATGATAAAACACTTATAAATTACACATATTACTTAAATGAATTTACCTATAATAGAATGTTTTATGATGATATATATCAAATATCTGTTTTTACGAAAACCGATATTGGAGTTGCTGGTTTTGTAAGAGATGTACAAAAAATTCCAGGGTCTGCCTTAGATTTTAAATACAGAGTAAATTACCCATACGATTCAGAAGCGTCAAATGAATTTGAAGCACTGATTCTATTGGTAACAAGTATTGGATTAATTCTATTAATCATTGTGACTTTAGTTGGCTCAACATTAATTACATACGTAATATTTAGAGCAATCATCAATACAAAACTTCATGATTACGCAATATTTAGAACAATTGGTGCAAATCAAAACACAATTAAAGGATTTATATATTTAGAAAACCTTTATGTTGTGGGAATTTCATACTTAATATATTTAGCTGTGAGTATCAGTATTCCATTGAAATTCGCACAAGAAAACGTATTATATGCTTTAAAAGTATTTAGTTTCTGGGATTACATTGTGTTTTTCTTCTTGCTAGTGATTATGTCACTTACCATTTCGAGAAAATATTGTAATAGGATATTTAAACAATCTGTTCAGAAAACTTTGAAAGCGGATTTGGGGTAACAGATTATGATAAAATTAACGAAATTAAATAAATATTTTAATAGAGGAAAATTAAACGAAATTCATGTAATTAATGATACTTCTTTAGAATTTCCTGAAAAAGGATTGGTTGCATTAACCGGACCTTCCGGGTGCGGGAAGACAACATTACTAAATGTGATTGGTGGCTTGGATAAATTCGGTTCAGGAGAAATTAATTTTGATGGACAAATTATCAAAAAATACAAACCATTAGAATGGGATATTTTAAGAAATCATCATGTAGGATATATTTTCCAAAATTATAATTTAATTCCAGATAAAACAGTCTATGAAAATATTGAAGTATCTTTGAATATGGCAGGGCTATACGATAAGAAAGAAATCGAAGAGCGCATAAATTACGTGTTAGAAACTGTTGGCATGTACAATTATAGAAGACGAAGTGTATTAGCGTTATCCGGCGGACAGCAACAGCGCGTTGCAATCGCAAGAGCAATTTCTAAAAATCCTAAAGTAGTTTTAGCAGATGAGCCAACTGGAAACTTAGATGCAAATAATACATTTGAAATTATGAGCATTATTAAGAAAATTTCTGAAACTTGTCTTGTGATTTTAGTATCTCACGAAAGAAGCTTAGTTGATTTCTATGCGGATAGAGTAATTGAGCTAGCCGATGGGCAGATCATAAATGAATTTGATAATCTTGGAAGCAGGTCATTCGAACATGTAGATGAACGAAACATCTACTTGAAAGACTTGACCAAAGATTCTTCTTTGGAAGAACATAATATAGAAAGATATTATGAAAAGGATATGGATGAATCATTATCATTTAAGGTGATTGAAATCAAAGATTCCATCTATATAAAAGTGGACACTAGTGGTAAGAAAAAAATCAAATACATAACAGAAGATAGCGAAATACGATTATTAGATGCAAACTACAAAGCAAAGAAAACCGAAGATGTTTCTGAGTATTTATTTGATTTAGACCAATTCGGGTCTATTGATAGAACTGCAAACAAGAAATCATTTATCAAATTTTCAGACACATTAAAACAAGGCTTTAAAAAAGCTACTAGCAGAAGGAAATTTATTGGTTGGTTATTTTTAATTGCTTACTTTGTGATATCTGCGTTAGTTGTTTACCAATTATCTACATTCGCAAGTTTAACAAGATTAGATGAAAAGCAATTTTTAAGAACCGCCAAAGATCTAATATCCATTACAACAGAACAAGGAGTTGAGTCCGCCGACATTGACAGTATATTACTCAATGTTGATAATGTGGAATGGTCTCCTTATTACCAAGCTACAAGCGCTAGGGTAATATATAATGAGTATTATCAAGGAAATGCGGGTTCATCAATATCGATTTATCCAATGAAAGCATCTTGGGTGGATGAGAATGATATTCTCTACGGAAGATTGCCAGTAAATAATAAGGAAATTGTGATAGATAGTTGGATTGCAGAAGATATATTAGATAGAAAAGCTTATGCGGATTTAGGAGTCATCGAAATAGAAGATTTATTAGGACAAATACTATATACCCAAAACTCTTATTATTTAGATTTTGAGATTGTTGGTGTTATAGAAACAGAATCTCCGATTGTCGTTGTCACTGATGAAGCAATCTTCGGTTTTGTGGAGTCTTATGAAATGATTTCAAAAGGAAGTATGGATGGATCTTATACCATTGCTGAGGGTAGAGATATCCTAGCGACTGATGAAATACTTGTCAGTTCAGAAGTTGAGATAGATTTAGGAACAAGTATTTTAGTTTATGATCACAATGTAACGGTAGTTGGCAAGTATTTATATACCCTATCTGAAAACAGCATTTATCAAGATATTGAAATAAGTTTGATGATTGTATCAAACGAAGTTGTGGAAAATATGCTGAAGGGTCAAATTG
>Ga0208904_1000673_pt1 | contig 26652 bp, 15 predicted proteins | sample AntAceMetag02UKB_FD_184774 | JGI IMG/M metagenome (GOLD analysis project Ga0208904, IMG submission 184774) | Saline lake microbial communities from Ace Lake, Antarctica - Antarctic Ace Lake Metagenome 02UKB (SPAdes) (version 2) | ecosystem: Environmental > Aquatic > Non-marine Saline and...
GTACATCGCTATGGGAACCATAAAGGGAAAGTCATTGACTATCTGATTGTGTCCAATGAATTGATCAATCCTCCGCGAATAGAAGCACATCAATTTATTAAGGTTTTTGTAAAATATCAATTTGTTGATGAGGTAAGACGACCCATTTATGGTTTTACGTTGAAAACCCTCGACGGGGTTGAAGTGTTCGGTAGCAATTCCCTCTACGAAAAAACAGCGGTCAAGTCTCGAAAAATGGGGGAGTTTGCTGCAGTCTCATTTTCACTTCCCCTGAATCTGATCTCCGGAGAGTACTTTATTAGTATTGGTTTGGCTGAATTTATTGATGGAGAAATTTCTGCCCTGGATCGTCGCTATGACATGATCCATCTGGTGGTCTACAACCCAACATCCAGGTCCGGGGTAGTCGACCTGAGAATGCAGTTGGCAGAGCTCATTTAGCTGAATCCCGTTTTCATCACAAGAAGACACTAACAGTCGTGAATTAATATGACGCTTCCAAAATATCAAAAAGATCTTGAAGGAATTTATGTGCCAGCTTCAAACACACCTGCCGATTTTTCTTATTCAGATGGTGATGAAATTGAGAAACGGATTTTCTCACAAATACAAGCTGCTGAAGATATTAGTCTGGCATCTGATGAGCTGCAAAATCTGATTCAGGATTGGCCAAGTGAATATCATTTCTCCTCAATAAGATCTAATCTACTTTCATATCTGCATCTAAAACAGTTTCCACGGATTTTAGAGATTGGTTCCGGGTGTGGGGCCATCACACGACTTTTAGGTGAAAAAGGGAAAGAAGTTGTCGCATTGGAGGGGAGCTATCGCAGGGCGCAGATAACCCGTACCAGATGTCGCGATTTGGACAATGTGCAGGTCTATTGTGATTCATTTGAGAAATTTGAGACGACCGCTCAATATAGTCTGGTAACTATGATTGGTGTTCTGGAATACAGTCCGGCTTTTTTTTCAGATGTCAATCCTATTCAAGCGGCACTATCAAAAGCTTACAACTTACTTGAAGAAAACGGTGTCTTGGTTGTGGCTATAGAAAATCAATTGGGTCTAAAATACTTCAATGCATGTAGTGAGGATCACACAAGTGAGATTTTTGGGGGGATTAATGACGCCTATCAGGCTGGAGGAGCAATCACGTTTGGTCGCAAAGAGCTCACAGGAATACTAAAAAATACGGGCTTTGCTCATCTGGAATTTATTTATCCGTTTCCCGACTATAAGTTACCAAGGTTACTAATCCGTGACGAGGCGTTACATTGCCATGATTTGAATTTAGGAAAACTGATTGGTCAGTTTTTATCAAGAGACTACTCTGACCATCAGCAACGCTTATTTTTAGAAAATAGAATTTGGTCCATTGTCGAAAGAAATGAATTGATACCAGATTTAGCGAATTCGTTTCTTGTTTTTGCCTGCAAAGGAGATCAGGCGCTGAAGAATATCACTGATCCATGGATCATGAAGTCTTTCAGCAGTACTAGAAAAAAGAAATATCTGACAGAAAATACATTTGCTTTTAAAAACACATCTCTGATAGTTGAAAAAGATTCTGCCTATCCAGATCAGGCACCTGACGGAAAAATATCAGGTACAGATGTTCTTATCCATCACACGGGTCCGGCCGCTTTCATTTATGGCATTCCATATGGGCAGACCATGCCACATGGATTATTCCACGGAGATTCCTTTGCGCAATACCTGGAATACCTTCTGCCATGGATTCAATATCTGATGGATCAGCAGTTGGATCCCAGTCAAACGGGTAGTAAGGAATTTTCTTTACTACCGGGTGATTTTCTGGATTGTCGACCGGATAATCTTATTATTACTCAGGGTGGAAAGCTTGAATATTTTGATAGAGAGTGGGAATACAAAGAACCGATTTCTTCAGGCTTCATAATATTCAGAGGAATTTTGCACGATCTCTTGAAAAATATCTACTGGTACCGAAAAGCGGATCTATTCGGCAAAAAATCTTTATGGGAATGGTTGGAAAATTTGTTTGAACAATTGGATCTGTCAGAAATTATTGCCCAATTTGATCAGTATCTTGAAAATGAAGTTGAATTCCAAAGTGAAGTGACGCTCGATAGTCAGGATCGTCTTCAACAGGCGTTGAACGGGTTCCTCTCAAATCGAGCAGAACGAATCTCATCGGTTGATGAACTGCTCAACAGTGACAGTTTACTCAAAAATTCTGCTGTCCAAAGAGAATCGTTGGAAGAACATAATAAAGCGTTGGAAGACCATAATCAAGCGTTGGAAGAAAATAATAAAGTGTTGGAAGAACATAATAAAGCGTGGGGAGAACATAGTAAAGCGTTGGAAGAGCATAATAAAGTGTTGGAAGAACATAATAAAGCGTCGGAAGACCATAATAAAGCGTTGGAAGAAAATAATAAAGTGTTGGAAGAACATTTTAAAGCGTCGGAAGAACATAATAAAGCGTTGGAAAAACATAGTAAAGCGTTGGAAGAACATAACGGCGTATTACAGGATAACATACTTAAAATTGAAAAGCATAACCAAGTGCTGCAAGTCCATATCCAGGATTTTTTGGATCAAAACCAAGACCTCCAACGTCAGATTCAAGATGTGACTAAAATGATCCATGATATTTGGGCTGGATGGAGCTGGAAAATTGGCAGAACTTTCACTTATATTCCTCGAAAAACCAAACTAGTCATCCACTGGATTATTAAACAAATCACTACACGGATACCTAGAACGATAAAGGACAGTTATTTCGATCCCTATCAAGTATGGTATGATAAATATGCAAAGTTGCGGGTTGAGGATAGAGAAAACGTAAAAACTAAAATAAGTCAGTTTTTAGAAAAACCGGTTATCTCTATAGTCATGCCGACATATAATACTCCTGAAAAGTGGCTTTGCCAGGCCATTGATTCGGTACGTAACCAGCTATATCCGTTCTGGGAACTGTGTATTGCCGATGATGCCTCAAGTGAATCGAATGTTGGAAAAATACTCAGGAAATATGAGAAACTGGATTCCAGGATCAAAGTCGTTTATCGCAAAGAAAACGGACACATTTCGAATGCTTCCAATAGTGCTTTGGCATTGGCTACGGGTGAATTTATCGCCTTGATGGACCACGATGACGAACTGACTGAAGATGCGTTGTTTTATATAGTCAATGAAATCAACCAGTATCCAGATACCAATTTGATCTATTCAGATGAAGATAAGATAGATGAAAAAAACGCTCTTTCAGCGCCATATTTCAAACCGGATTGGAGTCCCGATCTCTACCTGTCACACAATTTTATTTGTCATTTGGTCGTATTCCGCAAATCAATTCTGCGTGAGTTAGGTGGTTTTCGACCTGGATTTGAAGGTGCTCAGGACTGGGATCTGGGATTACGACTCATTGAGAAGATATCACCCAAACAGATAAGACATATTCCCAGAGTATTATATCATTGGAGAATAATCCCCGGTTCAACGTCCCTGGATGTGGATGAAAAAAAATACGCTATTGAGGCAGGGGAGAAATCTCTGAATGAAGCGCTGTCAAGAAGAGATATTGCTGCCGCTGCCTTTTATGATGAGGGAAGAGTCGCTTTTAGAGTGAAATACACGCTGCATGAAGAACCTTTTGTCAGTTTGATTATTCTAACCCGTGACGGTCTGCAAGTATTGGAAAAATGTGTGACGAGCATTCTATCAAAAACAGAATATTCAGACTATGAACTGATAATCGTAGACAATGACAGTCAAAAACAGGAAACCCTTGACTACCTGAAACAACTCGAAGATGCAGAATCAAGAGTGAGGATTCTGAGTGACAAAAGGGAGTTCAATTTCCCCGGTTTAAACAATCAGGCAGTCAAGCAATCAAAAGGTAAAATTATCGGCTTGATCAACAACGATATTGAAGTCATTGATGGGGATTGGTTAAGAGAGATGGTTTCCCATGCGGTTCGACCTGAGGTTGGGGTTGTCGGAGCCAGGCTGTTGTATCCAAATGATGTGCTGCAACATGGTGGTGTGATCACGGGCCTGGGTGGGGTTGCCGGGCATGCATTTAAAATGCTGCCCAGGAACAATCCAGGGTTGAATAGAAGGGCTACGGTCATTCAGAATTATTCAGCCGTAACGGCCGCCTGTGCTGTGATGCGGCGAGAAATTTTTGATGAAGTGCATGGTATGGATGAAGAAAACCTGGCCGTGGCTTTTAACGATATCGATTTCTGTTTGCGAATCAGGGAAGCTGGATATCTGAACGTATATACCCCATATGCCGAACTCTATCATCATGAATCATTCAGCCGTGGGTATGAGGATACAGCTGATAAACAAGCCCGGTTCTCGAAAGAGATCGACTTCATGAAAAAAAAGTGGGGAGATAAGCTAGAAAATGATCCCTACTATAACTTAAATCTGACTTTGGATCGAGAGGATTTTTCTTTATCAGAGCCACCCCGCACTGATGTGCCCTGGAATAAGTAATGTTATAGTAAATTGACCCGGATCCAGCCTATTTGAGCTTTCAATTTTAATTCAACGAATATCTGAAACATTTTAATGTACTCAATTTCAAAAAAGCTGAATTTATTGAATCATGTCGCTCGCATTGTTCTTCTAATAGTGAGTCTACTAGCGCTTTATTTTTTCTATTTGACAAATTCTGGTCACAAAGAATTGAATCGATGGGGCGAGAATTTGATTAAGGTTTACCACAATTATTATAAGAATCAATTGGATGAAGCTAAAGTAAAGTATCGAAAAGATCAAATTGAAGGAATAACAGAACTTCTGGATCTGAAAGATGAACTGTCTGGTATTAGAAACGGAGATCGATTGTATCCGATGAAGAAAGACCTTTACTTCATGCTTTCAAGGCATTATATAAATCAGAATCAAAGCGATGAAGCTCTTAAGGTATTGAACGAATTGATTCTATATTCCCCAAGAGATCTAAGATTAAAACAGAAGCGGATTAGTTTACTTTATAACCATTCAGATAAAGAAAAAGCTGTAATAGAGGCAGGTAAACTATGGAATAAATTTCCTGAAGACAATAGAATATCAAACCAATATTGTTCAATGCTAACAGAGCAAAAAAATTATACTGCTGCTGTTCATGTCCTAAACAAAAAATTGAACTATTATAAGAAATTTCCTCATAAAATAGCTAATGTTTTGTCGATATATTGGAGTGAAAAGAAAGGATTTAGTGCAAATAAAAGAAAAACTGTTGCATTGAATTTTTTACCTAATCAGATAATTGAGGCTTTGTTCACGCTTCCAAAAGGAACATCTGCTTTCAGAGTCGATTTTGCTGGAGAAGTCATACTAAAAAAGCCCAGTCTTTATATCACGAGTAATAAAAAAACAAAGATTATTAATATATGGGAAGAAGATTTGAAGTTGAATCAAATGAATAAAGATGGCGAGCTTGTTTTTACAAATGGTGCAGAGGATCCTTATATTGTAGTTCCAATTACTGAATATTCTAAAAACAACACTTTGCGAGTTGTTTTTAGATCTCAAATAACTAAGCAGAATGTACCATTCTGGATAGAAAAAATGATAAAAACCATAGAAAAAGCGTCTCCAAAATTATTGGCAGATAAATGTAAGCTATGTACCAACCTATTGTAAATAATGAATTTTAAAACTAGGAATAGCAAGAGAACAAAAATATATAGTTTAGCAGCATCACTTTGGAAATGGTCTCCAATTCTGATGATACCAATATGTCTTTTATTTATCCATTTATTTTGGCAAAGTTTAGATCGTTTTTGGACCTTTCGTGTTCGATATGACATTTTACATAAATATAGCCTTAGTTACGCAATCAAGGCTGAAACAAGGCATTTAAAAGACAATTTAAGTCTGAAAATTCTTAATAATAATTTCCAGAATAAAAACGATAATACAAAACCGCTTCGAAAAGTTGAATTATACATTGCTGAATCTAATCTAAAGAAACTGGATTCAAATCTACCTCATTCAGGATTTGAATACGTTGTGGGAGGAATAAAACAAGATGGCAAAATTGAAAGAGCAAAAATCCGGTATCGTGGAGATTTCTTTAATCATTGGTCCAGATTTAAAAAATCATTGCGAATCAAAACGAGGAAAAAAAAGCTATTTGAAGGGCTGCGAAAGTTTAATTTGATTGCCCCCAAACTACATGGTGGAATTCTTTATTTGAGTCATGCCGGATATGAATTATCAAGAATCCTAAATTTGATGACACCGAAATCAGAATTGGTTACAGCTTCTATCAATGGGGAGAATCAGGGCCTCTATTTGTTCGTCGAACAAATTGGTGAGACGACTTTGAGAAAGAATCGTAAAATGCCTGGAGATATATATAAAGGAGAACAAATAGGTAAAGATCGGTTTATTGGAATTAGAAATCTTTTTGATTTTCCGGGTATCTGGACAAAAGCTTCTATTAACAATCATTATCCCGAAGAATCAAACAGGCCAATTGAAGCACTTTTATACTTGCTTAAAGCATTAAGAAATCAACCGGATGAAGAAAAAATTGAAAAACTAGGAGAAATTGTTAATTTTGACAAAATGAGTCGGATGAATGTTTTTGAAACTTTGTGTCAAACTGTTCATTTTGATGAAGGTCACAATTGGCGATTATACTATGATCCATGGAAAACCGAATTTGAGCCGATCATCTGGGACCCGATGTGCTTTGTGAAACACTGGATGCCTCCAAAAAATGATCCTCCGATTTTTGATCTTATTTCTAATAGACATTTTCAAGATATTCTTTTTATGAGTGGAAAATATATTAGATATCGAGAAAGATATATGACAGATTTTTTTACTGAAAATCTAGACAAAAAGTTTTTAATATCGCTTAAAAACGATATCAACAAATCTAAACAGGCCATTATCAATGATCCAAATCATTGGATATTTAAGGCGGATGAATTGTTGAAACTGAATAACGCATGGCATAAAAAGATAAAAAGGTTATTTGCTAGCATTAAAAAGGAATACTTTGGCTCTAAAGAATACGTACGATACGCCATAAAAGGTCAGGAAGGAATTTTGCCCCTTGAAGTATTCGGAAGAAGGTATGTTGAGCGTATTATTTTAGAATATGATAAGACTCTTGGTCGATTTCCTGAGGTCAAGATCAGATACACTGCTAATGGAGGGGATACCACAAGAAATTTACAATCAAAAACCAGCATACAAGATAATAAGATAATTGTGGATGTTTCACTGATCTCGGGATTTGATTTTTCTGGGGTATATCGACACTCAAAACCAGGTCATCCAGTTGTCAAACCTGCCTACTATGAATTACTTTTTGACAATAAGAAATATAGTAAAAGTGTAAAAAACATATATTATAAACGATATGGATCAGCACTCCAAACTGCAATAAAGGTCAAGGCGATAAAGAAACGCGAATTCAAAAATCTTTACCAGGTCATTGATCCAGCTTCAAGGAATGACCCTGAAATTTGGCAGGGAGAAATCAAGCTTAAAAGTGTAATCAAAATAAAAAATGATCTCGTTATCAAGCCAGGTACTATTATCAAAATGGGACCAAATGCATCGGTCATTATATTTGGCAAATTATCAGCGCAAGGTACAAAGAAAAAACCAATTAGGATAGTTCCTTCCCATGGGAATCAAGCCCCTTGGGGGACTTTCGCTTTGAAGGGAACAGGGGCAAATGGGTCAAAACTGCGCCATATCAGATTTGAGGGTGGTAGTGGGTATAAAGGCGATTTGTTTGAATACTCGGCGATGTTCTCAATCCATGATGTGAAAGATGTCAAAGTTGAAAATGCTATATTCAAAGACAGTCAAATTGTTGATGATATGGTGCACGCGGTTTACTCAACCATACATTTTAAGGACTCTTCTTTCCTGCGCTCCCAAGCAGATGCTCTTGATATTGATATTTCAGAGGCACTAATAGAAAACTGCAGATTTATTAATAGCGGTAATGATGGCGTTGATTTGATGACCTCTAAAGCTGTCATTGTTAAGAGTCGCTTTATTGGTAGCGGTGACAAAGGAATCTCAGTCGGAGAGGATTCAATGTTATTTGGCCGTAATTTGAAACTCCAAAAGAACAATATTGGTATTCAAAGTAAAGATGGATCGGTAGCGGTCCTGGCGAATGTAGATATCTTATCGAATAATAAAGGGCTGGATGCCTATAAAAAAAATTGGCGCTATGATTCGGGAGGAGAAATATTTTTATACAACTCCCGTTTAAAAAACAACCAAAAGATGATTACGTCAGACAAAAAATCTAAGATATTTGTACATGATAGTTATCTGGATCAACCGATAAAATCGAATACTAAAAAGAAGAAAAGTCCAAGAATAACGGTTTTATCATCAGACGGCGTAAAATACAAAAAGGCTTCAGTTAAGAAACTGTGGCGTTTCCCAGCAGAGATAAAACGGTCTGACCAACAGATTCAGGGGCAATTTTTTAAAAAAATAAACCCAAAAGTTAGAGGGAGTAACTTTGCAAAATAAGCTGCATTTTTCCAGATTTGAATTTAAATATATCTTACCAGACAACTTAAGAAAAGAAGTTGAATCAGAACTACGCTTCTTTTTACAACTGGATCCCTATGTTGAGCAAAAGCCGGGGAAAAAATATATTGTAAGAAGCTTATATTTTGATGATCCGGTTTTCAGTTGTTTTTCAGAAAAAGAAGATGGGATGCAGCATCGATATAAATTTAGACATCGCACCTATACGGATGATCCGTTAGAGGAATGTCCAAGTTTTCTGGAAATAAAAGGAAGACATGATGCTCTGGTATTTAAGCATCGAATCGAAGTTGAAAGCCAACGAGTCAATGGTAGGATTCTGACAGATCGATGTGAAACACAGGCGATACTGTCAGGTGCAAAAGAGAGCGATGTGCTGAACAAGTTTCGGTTTGATCTCATGCGGAAAGAATTGGGACCGGTTATGTTGATCGATTATCGGCGCAGACCCTATATCAGTAAATATGATCCTGAGTTCCGCTTAACATTTGATGAAAAGCTCTATGGCACCAGAACGAAGCAGCTATTCCCAAATGAGTGGGAGAACAAAAAAGCGCTTCTTCTCGACAGGACAGTGATGGAAGTAAAGTTTCGCCGCCAAATCCCTTCCTGGTTCCATCGGATCATTCAGTATTTTGGTCTGAGAAGGGTCTCCATTTCCAAGGTCAATTACGGGATTAAAGCCTTTGGATTAACACCATATTTTGACTGAAACCTAATTTTAACCCTATTTGTTAAACGTAAAAAGATGGAAAATCAATTGCTGAAAGCTGTAGGTAGTTCTCTAAACTACGGGCCTTATGAAATAATGATCAATATGGTGTTGGCCTTAATCTGTGGGCTGGTATTGTCGGCTATTTATCGCCAAACCCATAAAGGGCTCTCCTATTCACAATCCTTTACACTGACAATTGTTTTTGTCTGTTTGATTGTTTCAATTGTGATGATGGTCATTGGGTCCTCTTTAGCTCGTGCGTTTGCGCTGGTTGGAGCACTGTCTATCATCCGCTTCCGAACGGTTGTCAAAGATACGAAAGATACCGCTTATGTGTTTGCAGGTTTGGCAATGGGTATGGCTTCCGGAACAGGCAATTATTTTTTAGCCGTTACAGGAACTGTATTTATATCATCAGTAGCAGTTGTATTGCATAAGTTGAATTACGGAGCACTGTATAAAAGTGAATTTATACTGCGTTTTACCCACGACCAGAACTATTCCAGTGCAGCCTATCTTGAAAAGATCAAAGAGTTTTCTAAACGTTCTAATTTACTTCATATTGAACCCTCGGCGAATAATAACTATTTGAATCTAACGTATGATATTACCTTAAAGGAAGGAGCGAATGCTGAAGAATTTACAAAACAATTTGGTAAAATCGAGGGAGCCAATGAAGTAATTTTGATTGTGTCCAAGAATGATGTGGACTACTAAGATATCAAACTCTCATTTTTAAAAAAATCATGATTTTATATACAAGCGGTCACTGGTGTCCATTCTTTTTATTAAATAAAATTAGTCTATTAGCAACATTACTGGGTGGGTTTTGGGAGTAGAAAAATTCAATAGACTGTTATATTGAACTTTTAAGGTTTACTCACTATCAACAACACGAGTAGGTTTTGGGAGATTTTTAGAGCACTATGCATCTGATTCTAGAAAATCGAATATACTGGTCTTGTTCTCGACCTCGATTACCTATAATAAACAGAACAATGTCTTTTCCAGAAATTTTCAATTCCATACGCGGCAAAACTCCGGCCTAAATCAACAATAAAGGGCTATTTCAGCTAACCACCCTTCTGAAGAATGGACAGCAGTGAATATAAATGAATAAAACAATGCAGTTTAGTAATAAACTAATATTGTCACTTATCATCATTTGGTTAGGATATTTAGTATATGACTCATATCTGTCAATATATAAATCATACCAATTGATAGTAAGAATAAATGTAATAGATTCTCCGAAGAATTCTACAATGAGAATTTATTATAATACCGGTGATGGCTATAATGATAGTGACTCAAAAAAATTAAAAAAAGACATATTTTCAAAAGAAAATATCTATTATGCATTCCTGCCGACAACCAAATTATTGGGTTTTAGAATTGATCCCGGATCGAAAAAAGGATTGTGGATAATCCAATCGATAGAGATTTTAGCCGCTTCAAGAGATAAAGAAATAAAAAAACTTATTTATCAGTGGCAAGGGAACGATTTAAAAGATAATTTCTCAGCTTGGCACTCCATCAAACCGTTATCCATGAAAGACAATTATCTGTTTGTTAATGTAATAGGTAAAGATCCATATTTCGGCTATGATGGAGCAAAACTAATTAAACTTATTGAATATCTGGGTTTTATAGAAAAAGAAGTTTTGTTGGAGTTGTTATCAATAAATTACAATATCAGATGGCTTCTGGTAGCCATTTTTAGCCCCATTGTTTTGTTGCTATATTATTTCAGGGGCAGTTTTATTAGAATTGGCAATAAAAACAAAAATATAATCTCACTAAAAAATATATTTATAAGCAAATGGGTTACTGGGGCATTTCAAAAATACTCTCAGTTAATTAAATCAAATGTCAATAATCCCGTATGTAAAGCATTAATATTTTACATTTTATTAGCGATTTTCGTTTTAGGCGCAAATCCTTTTAAGGGAGAGACTGTTGCTCCTCTTGATTTGCTTTTGAAAAATACTGGCTGGCATTCGGTGGGGAAGAAACTCGGTTATGAAGGGCAAGTCACCCACTGGAGTCGTAGTGATTTAATTGATTCACGATACCCGGGTCTTTCCTACTTGAAAGGACATTTAAGAAACGGTTATTTCCCTGATTGGAATATTCATAAAAACAGTCCAATCAGCATTAATTTCCTGAATATTATTTTTAAACCTAATCATCTGCTATTTTTTTTATTTAAGGATTCAGGTTTAGGACTTTATGCAGGAGGACTATTTCAGCTGGTATTTTCCGCTTTAGGCATGTTTCTGCTATTACAAATTTTCTTATCCTTTCCTGCGGCATTATTTGGTGGGATTGTTTATATGTTGGCTGGTTTTTATTCAGCATGGTTTTTTATACTCACTGTCGGTATTTGGATTCCATGGGTGTTTTGGGCCACAATCAAATACTTAACAGTTGAAAGTAAATTCTGGGCACTATTAGTGACAACTTTTTCTGCCTTCCTGGTTTTTTCCAAGTTTTATGCGGTTGCCGGTTGGGCATTTTATGGTCTGTCTATTATGATATTATTATGGAATATCATTTATTTTCAGGATTATAAAACGTTTTTTAAAAAAAATGTCTTGCCATATTTTTTCATTCTGTGGGCTTTCGCAATTACCTTTTCTACTTTTATGCCGCTATTTGATAGTTTGCAGCGAGCTGATTTGACTTACAGAAATCATCCAGGTCCAATTAATTTAAAGTATCTAAAGCTACTTATTGATCCATATTTTCTGGGCCGGCCACCAAAGGTGGAATTTACAGTCTATACAGGGATAGTATCGATAGGTCTTTCAATTTTTAGTTTTTTTACTGTTTTGATAAACCGGAATAAGAAGAATATTTTTATTTGGCTTCTGGGGCTTCTTATCTTTCTTATTTCAATATCAATTGTTTTCGGTTTTTTTAAAACGACATGGATAAGATTGATTCCTCTTTTTGGATTTAATCCCTGGAGTCGACTTTTTAGTTTAATTGGTTTTTCTATTGCGATATTGTCAGCCGTTGGATTAAACAACATATACTGCTATTTATCAAAATATTTGGCAACCAAGAAAAAATATGTTTTTCTACTTTCGATATTTGTATTCATTTTTTTATATCAAATTATTGAACAAAAAAAATTATTTCAACAGTTTAATGCTTTGACGCAAAGCAGTTGGTTCTATCCTGAAACAGCCACAATCAGCCATGTTAAGAATTCTATTCAACCATTACAATCTGTTATTGCAGACTCAGCTTATTTTGTAGGCGGAACCTTGACGACTTATGGACTTACAGAATGGTTTTCCCACAGTACTTTTTCGGACAATGAAAAGCATTTGTTAGGAAAAATTGTTGACAAGCCATTTAGAACTCCGTTTGCGGCAAGTTTTCCAGGATCTAGTATAAATTTTTGGTCACCCTATCTCAATACATTTGGTATAAAATATATCCTGATCAACAAATATTTTTTACCAAAAAAATTCAAAAATCCGATTTATCAAACTAGAAATATTGACCATTCAGCCGCCAAGCCGTTGCCACTTAACAAATTGGTCCAGCATCTGAAAATTACTCAAAAAACCAAACACGATCCTCAATCCATCTCATTCCTATTCGCTACTTATAGCCGTAAGCATTTCAATTCTGATGTAAAGCTGACTTTGAGGAAAAAAGGAGTCTCGATTCTTTTTGATGAGATTATAATCAATAAGGAAAGCATTAAAGATAACACATGGGTCAGGGCGGATTTTTCAAAAAAATTGCAAAAAGGTGAATATACTATTGAATTTGCATTACAAACGGAAACTAACCAAAAATTAACGTTTTGGACAACAAAAGACCTAATGAATCGTGATAGTTACTTATCGGTTAACGGAATAAAAACAAATAAATCGATGCAGTTCAGGTTGTATCCTGAAAAAATGGCGTCACATAAAGAAAAATTCAATGCTTTTAAAGAAAAATTCGATGTTTTACAACTGGAGCCTAAAATTGTACTTATTGAGAATAAGCAAGTGCCTTCCGGAGCATACTTCGTTGATAGTCTTGATACACTGCCCGAAGACATTATAAGCAGCGGGGTGAGTGCCGAAGCGATAAGCGACTCCAGAATACGGATTAAAACAAATCTTAGCCAGCCCGGATGGATAGTTTTGCCGATGAAGTTCTATCCTGGTTGGAAAGCCCTGGCTGAAAATGAAAAGCATCTGACAATTAAAAAATACCTAGGTGTTTTTCCTGCGATTCAGATCAATCAATCAATAAAGAGTATCACTTTTGAATATCTACCCCAAAAGCACTATTTTGGTAGATTCGTTAGTTATATAAGCTTTATACTGCTGATATTGGTCTTTTTGGTTAATAAGAACCCCCTTTCACTAATTTATAAAAAAAGAGATGTTGAATTGTAAAGATTCAGAATACCCGTTGGTGAGCTGAACCGTTACAGATTATTTATTAAACAGAAACAGAGTCAAAAACAATGAGTCAAAATAATAATAGATCAACTGTGAGTCAGAAACTACTTCCATTCAGCGACCTGCCCTTACACCTATACAAATTAAATTGATCATGCTGAAAGATAAAACAGTTGCCGTTGTCGTCCCTGCCTATAATGAAGAATCGCAGATTTTAAGGGTTCTAGAAACAATGCCGAATTTTGTTGATAAAATTGTTGTCGTAAATGACTTATCAACCGACAAAACTTCAAATATAATAGCGGATTATTGCAAAGTCAACATAGTTGAAAGTTCCATAGATTTTACGGTTAAACGTGATCAAATTGAAAACAATCCATATAACTTTGCGGACATGATCGTTCGAAATATTTTAGAAGAAGAAGAAAAGGAATTTACACCTGGCAAGACAATTGAATTTCCTAGGAGTAAAATTGTTCTCATAGAGCACTCAGTGAATGGTGGCGTTGGCGCGGCAATCGCAACAGGGTATAAATGGTGCAGGGATCACAGTATTGATTGCACCGCCGTAATGGCGGGCGACGGACAAATGGACCCGAATGAACTGGAATCGATTTGTTTACCGGTGCTCAGGGAAGAAGTGGATTATGTGAAAGGAAACCGGCTTATCCACAAAGCAGCGAGCGTTGTCATTCCAAAAACCAGGTTGGTTGGGAACTCAGTTCTCTCAATGTTAACAAAAATTGCTTCTGGATATTGGCATGTTTCTGATACTCAAACTGGCTATACAGCGATTAGTTTGGCTGGGCTAAAAGGAATCCGACTTCACAGAATTTATAAATCCTACGGCATGCCGAATGATATTCTGGTTAAATTAAATATAGGTCGTTTCAAAATCAAGGAAATACCCATAAAACCGGTATATAATATTGGCGAACAGTCAAAAATGAAGATTTGGAAAGTCATTCCACGAGTTTCCTTTTTGCTAACAAAATCCTTTTTTAAACGGCTTTTTTTAAAGTACTTCCTGCGTGATTTTCACCCGCTCTTTATTTGCTATTTTATGTTTTTTTCAACGTTACTGATTGATATTCCCTTGCTCAGCAGGCTGATATATGATTATTTCGTGCGACATCTTGTAAATGACAATTATTTAATGGTTTCTGTATTGATGACGCTCTCGTCTATTCAGTTTCTCCTATTTGGTATGTGGTTTGACATGCAAGATAACGAGAGGTTACATGTTGAATAAGAGACTGATATTATGTATAAAAAAAGCATATTGGATACCAGCAGAGCGTTGGAAAAACTAGTGATTTGGTATAACAATTCAGTTTTTTGTTCATATTTCAATAATCTGAGTTATAATACAAGGCAAATCTTAATTGAGCAGGATTGGTTGGTACGTGTACTGTTTCTTATAAACATATTTATCACAATCTGGATTATTGGGCAGCCTCCGGAGAGTTGGATATATTTGAAAACTTTGATTGGAATAGTTGTTGTTTTCTTGCTGCCCGGATTTCTGATTTCACATGTTTCAGGTTTGCTTACCAAAAAGGATAATTATATTCAAATAGGTGTTGTTTCCCTGGGTACGGGTATTACGGTTATTATCTCGATCCTTTATTTAAGGAATTATATTGAATTGCCGATTAATCATTCGATTATAAAGATAATTTTACTATTACTATTAATGCCCGGTATGTTCTTTATCTACCAAATTGTCAGAGAGAAGAATGATAGTCGAACTGAGCCGGTTTGGTGTAAAGAAAATGTGATAATTTGGACCTTGTTTAACCTCTTGCTCTATCTTTTTATAGTGCCTACAAAAGGTCTATTTGTAGCGCCATTACATGATCCGGTAGGACTTTCTTTAATGGGAGCTGAACTTGCTAATGGCAATTACCTGTTGAAGAATACGTCAATTTATTCACGCTTTTATCCTCCATTCGGAGGGTATATCATCGCGGTTCTATCAAGTATGACTGATATCCCCGCGCCTAAACTTGTCCTGATCGTTACAAATCTTTTTAATCTTTTTGGTGTTTTTGCATTTACTGTTTTTATAAATTATTTTATCAAATTTAAATATGGGTACATTTCTTCGATACTAGCCTATTCATTTTTTATTACCTATCCGGCAGCTCTCTACTATAACGCAGGCAAGAATGCTCAGATTATCAGTTACTATTTCCTTTTTTACACCTTGATTCTTTTTTATAGATCGATTCATTCAAGAACCTGGAGAAGCAAATTTATTTCAGCGCTAGCTGTCGTAACCAGTATACTGGTGCACTATTCTAATCTGATTGTGATTGTGTATGCATCACTATTACTATGTGTCGCTTATTTTACCTTGTATCGAAAAAAAGAGATGACGGTGTCGATATTTGCGAAAGACATCATCCAATGGATAAGTGTTGTTCCATTGAGCGCTATGCTCTTAGCCCACTTTTTGACTGTGAAGAACGATCCATACTATGGTGCAGGCCTCGTAAACAACAATCTGGTGCATGGGAAAATATTTAACAGATCAATTTGGCGCTTTTTCGAACTGTTTTGGGATACATTATACAGTCTCAGCCACAATGAAGGTCAGGCGGTTTTGACGCTATGTGTGCTAGGATATCTATCCCTCTTCTATTATATTATCAAAAAACCCGGAAGTTTTAGCCTGTTTTTTCTCTTAACACCGTTCGTTTTATTTCTGTTTGTCCAGTCTTCGCTCCCATCAATTTCTAAGATAGCCAAATTGCAACTATACCAGGTGTTGGTTATTGGCGGTTTCTGGTTCTTTATAGGACTGTATTCAATTCCAAAATTCAGAATTCTCAAGGTTCTCGTCCTGATATTAGTCGTTTTTTATAGTAATCAGAAGTATCAGAAGTTGATAACGAATTATGAGCGGGCACGACATTTTAGCGTTGTAACTCAGGCAGATTTAAATGCTTTTGAATGGGTTAAAAAAAACATACCTCATGATCAATATATCTTACCAGCCAATGTGAAACTCAGAGGAAGTTCTCAACCATTTAATCTTGATGCGGCTCTTTATCTACAGGCTTATACAAAGAGAGAAGTAGCCATCGCCTTTTGGGGCGGCAATCGTTTTCATTTTAACAGAGTTGATATAAAAAACATGTATCGGAAATTAAGTGCAAATGTTGGCAATAAAGCCCATCTAGGTTTTTTCACTAATCGGAGTATCAACTATATCTATTTTGGAAAACATCGGCCTTGGGGCACATTTGGCTCGGTACTTATTGAAAATATTGAGAAATATCCAGAACTTTATGATAAAGTGTATAATGAAGCTGGCGTCAGTATATTCAAAATTATTCAGAATTCAGATTCTAAAGTGATGCTTCAATCCTAAAACGACAATGTGTAGTTAGTGGATGAAAATTCTTTTTGATATTGGTCATCCTGCCCATGTGCATCTTTTCAAGAATGCGAGGCAGATTTTATTGGCACAGGGAAACAGCGTCTATTGTATTGCCCGTGACAAAGAAATTACCCGACAGCTACTTGAGGCCTATAAAATCGACTTTTTGGCCGGGACAACCCAACGTAAAGGACTAAAATCGATATTTGAGTTGTGGCCCTGGTTCATGAAAGTGAGAAAATACATTGATGAGCTGGCAATTGACCTTGTCGTGAGTATTGGCTCCCCAGCCGGTGCCTGGGCAGCAAAATTGAACGGAATCCCCCATTTAACGTTTAATGATACTGAAACAGCACCAGAGCAACGGTTGCTATATACGCCTGCATCGACGAAAATTTTTACACCAAGCTGTCTTCTGATCGACTTTGGTGCGAAACACGAACGTTACAATGGGATTCACGATTTATCCTATTTAAGACCCGAGCATTTTACACCGGATCCATCGGTTATGCAGCAACTGAGCTTGGGAGAACAGGAGAAGTTTGCGATCATTCGCTTGGTTTCCTGGAATGCCACTCACGATAAGGTGAGTGGTCAAAAAACATCTGTTAGTATGTTTCGGGAAATTATTGAATTGGTTTCAAAAAAGTATAGAGTGTTTATTTCTGCCGAAGACGAACTGTCGGATGAGTTTGAGTCTAAAAGGCTGGCACTACCTCCCCACAGATTGCATGATGCTTTGTCGTTCGCATCAGTGGTGATTAGTGATGGCGCAACGATGGCAACAGAAGCCGCTGTTTTAGGACGTCCCACGCTCTATGTGTCTATAGCTCGATATATTAATCAGCTGGGTGTGATTAAATACCTCTCAAAAGATTTTCGGTTGCTCGATACGATGATGACGGACGATTATTCTTCTCAAAGAATTGAACAGTTTCTGGAGAACCTGAGGGAGGATGAACGAAAACAGGAGAGAACCAGGTTGCTGGACACAACTATCAATGTAGCAGAATTTATTGCTGAAAAATGCGTTCAGTATGGCAAACGATAATCTGATTAAAGTCCTTGTCATTACAAACTCTTATCCAACTTTTCTGGACTCAATGCCTGGCGTCTATGTCAAAAGACAGGTAGAGTCTCTGCGGGAAGCCTCCGATAGTTTTGATATTACAGTCTTCTATAATCCTATATTTCGGTTTCTAAAAAATCCCACGCTAAAGAAGGGTCTTTTTTGGAATGGACTAAAATACCTTGTTTTTACTCTCTGGTTTATTCCCATCCTGTTTAAGAAATTTGATATTGTTCACGCACATCAGTGTTTTTACCCCGGCTTACTGGGATACATTTATCGGATATTTCATCATTCAAATTTTATTATTACCTCACACGGTGGCGATATTGATGGCATGGCCAAGGCTTCATCATTTATCAAGTACATGATGATAAGGTCTTATGAAAAAGCGGACCACATTATTGCCGTAAGCACAGAGTATCAATCTAGAATCACAAATGAATTTGGAATAAAAAAGAAAATTAATGTGATACCCTGTGGAACAGATTTTGATCTGTTTCGTGCAGATACCCCCAAAAAGGATGATTATATTCCACTCACACCCAGGCTGCTGTTTGTTGGAAATCTGATTGATTCAAAAAATCCACAATTGTTGCTGGAGGCAATAAAAACAATTAAAGACAGAACTGGAGTTCTTCTTGAAGCAATAATAATTGGGGAAGGAGACCTGCAAGGTACACTGGAAGAGTTTGGGCAAAGAAATGACCTGAAATTGAATTTTACAGGGAATCTAGAACAGAAAGAACTGCCCTCATTCTTTACTACATCATCAATACTCATCTTTCCAAGCAGACATGAGGGTTTTGGTCTCGTTGGGGTTGAAGCGTTGGCTTGCGGTGTCCCGGTTATTGCGTCACGAGTTGGGGGTATCAAAGACTATTTAATTGAGAATGAAAACGGACTATTTTTTGAACCAGGTAATCTTGAGGACCTGATTGATAAAATCACAAAATTGATAGAGAATCAAAGCCTCTATCTTAGACTACAAGCAAATGCGCGAAACTCCGTGTTGAAATATAGTCTTCAAAATACAGCCCAAAAAATCAGCGACTTGTATCTGGATTATAGAAAGGCATGATCTGCTGGAAGAGGGTTCTAACTTCCTGTATCCTGAATACAAAGAGGGCGAAACCGAAGTAGAAGACAAAAGTCGTCAGCGCAAAAAGGGCTATACTGAAAATATTATTCATATTATATGCGTCTTGCCAAAAAAAGACGAATACCGCAAAGAGCAGCGCCAAACAGATTATACTGATAGTTTGATGACTATAGGGCTGAAGCTTCAGCTTCCAGTAAACAAACAGTACCTTGAAAACATTGTATAAAGAGAGCGACAGGGCTGTCGCAATGGCAGCCCCATTCAGACCCCACCGGGGAATGAAAACCATATTTGTCAGAATGGCCAACAACATTAATCCCCCTCTCGTGTAGAGATCAAAACGGTAATATTTTGATAAAAAAATTATTCCGCCGCATATTCCTGTTCCCAGATTTACCAGATTGCCAACGCACAAAATGATAAGTGCTGCGGCTCCCACCAGATATTCCTGCCCAAAAATATCCAACACATTTTCCGCAAAGATTGAGAGAATTATAAATACATAAAGACCAAAGAAAAGTTGAAGATTGGTGTTTTCCTTGTATAATGTGCCAATTTTTTCCATGTCCTGTTGCTGCCAGTACAACGCTACCATTGGGTGTGTGATACGAGAAAAAGCGCCCCCAATCATCGATATGACAATCGAAAATGAAGAGATAATCGTATAAATACCCACCATGGTGATATTTAAATAATACCCCATCATCAGTTTATCCACCGAGGCGGTCAGGGTTCCTGTCATGCTTGAAAAGAACATGAAAAAGCAATACGTAAAGTATCTAAGCGATCTCTTTTTATTGAAATATGAGAAATCAGGTTTGGCAAGCTTAAAAAAAACACTGAAGAAACCTGAAAAAAAAGAGAGTCTGACGAAAAAAAGAGCCAGAAAAAAAATGAAATAAAGATGAAAGCCGATATCGGTTGCCAACATGATACATAAAAAAAGCATGTGTAGACCGTAAAATACTGTATCATGCAGGGCATTTGCTAGCAGAGGTTTCTGTTCGACTTCAAACAGGACTCTGAATATCTTGCCGACAATGGTTGCAAACAAAAAAAGATAAAGATATTGAATGTATTTTGTAAGAGAAACGTTGTTGTAAATGCCAGCAATGGAATCAATAACGAACAACAGGACTAAGGAGACAACCAAAAAAACCAACAAAGGTAATACAAAAGAGACAATAATGAATGCGGTTTTTTGTCGATCATCTTGCGCATGTTCTTTGTAAAAGCGGATGATCGCCGAAGGCACACCGAAAAGTATGGCGTTTCCAATTGTCAGTGAGAGAGTGTAGAGGATGCTTAAGACACCAATCTCCTCAGCTGTGATGACCTTTGTCTGCGCAATTGTTATAAAAAAACCAAGCAGAATTGAGCCATATGTGAGGATAATATTATAGAATGAGTATTTTGAAGAATTTAGCATGAAGCTCGAATTATTTAATTCCTGAGACAATCACAAACTTCCAATCCATCAGCATGTCACTGTCCAGAAATCTCATGTTATATGAATTTTTAACAACCGGCTCACATTCGAGATGCATTTTTTTGATAATATCCGTATTTCGAAATGGTAATCCGGAGTTATCGAGCCAGTTGTTAATGCTCATATCTTTAAGCTGTATGGTGCGGCAGTCAACCTCCTGAAAACCCTGCTCAAGCAGAAGATTTATCAAGTCATCGGTTAGAAAACTGTGCCGCTCTTCTTTATATCTGAACATCTCCTCATAGAATGCAAAGCTCTGTCGATTGGGTGGTACACCCTCGCATAATATGAACGATCCCCCCGGTTTTAATATTCGATGGACTTCCTGAGCGGCTTTTTTTAAATCTGTTGAGTGATGGAGGACCATCCTTGCCGTGGCAAGATTAAATGAACTATTCTCAAAATTGTCAAGGTTTTCAATGACGCCTTGTGAGAGATTAAATTTATATTTCGGGTCTATTTTTTCAAGCATCGCAGCACTAAAATCGACACCGTAATATTCCGCCTCAGGCCACTTGTGATGGAGTGCCATCAAAACCTTACCGGTGCCTGTTCCCAGGTCAATTACTTTTTTATTATCAAGCGCTCCGCACTGTTCGACAAAAGAGTCCAACAGCACATCCCTGTTCACCCAATCAAGCTCATTGTATAGATTGGCACGGGTACTCCAGTTGGTTTTTGTTTTTAAAACCCTTCGGATAAACTGAGTATCATTTTGGGCTCTGTCGTAATCTTCAATCGTATCAATTTCCATCCATCCCCGCTCTGCCATAACACAATGCAGCGGGACACCCAATTCTGTCATTTCCTGTAGTAAATCCGTTATCCAAGCTTTTTTGACACTGTTTGTCTGTCCAAACTGGATCAAACTCTCACATTCTTTCAATCTATGATAATTTCGCTTTAAAATCTCAGCCCCTCTTTTTGAGCATTTCAACATGCCCATAAATTGACCTTTCGCTTCATAGGGCTCCATCAACTGCTTTCCGGTTTTCTTGACCCTGTTCTCAGAGTCAAAGTAGATCATTTCCAGTTCCTCCAGGGCGATTTGATCCCGCTGTTTAATTGCCTCTTCCCAGTTCACCATTGTGCCGACGGCAATGTCGTGTTTCGATTCAATGAGCCTCTGAAGGGTTTGCTCTTCAAAGATAATATCTGAATAGATGATTACCACATCGTCGTTTAAATCGTCTTCCGCACAGAAGAGAGAATGGAGGATGTTGGTGTTCTGGTAGTCCTTGTTTTCATAATACCGGATGCCTGGAATAGAAATCATCTCTGCTTTGAAGCCCCTGACAATTGAAATATCAGACACGCCGCAGGCATATAAGTTGTTTATCTGAATTTCAAGAAGTGTATTATCTTCAATATCGATGAGGCATTTTGGTTTATCCTGATAAATATTGCCAAGTCTGGAACCGGCCCCTGCAGCTAGAATGATTGCTTTCACGAAGTTACCTTGTTGTAGATGAAAAAATTAAGAATTTTCTAAGAAATTGATTATCAATTCAGAACTTTTGCCTGCACTGTAGCTATGCAACATATTACAGATAAGCGCTCTTTTCTCTTTATCAGAATCAGGATTTTCAATATAGCATTTTAGATGTTTTATTAAATCTGCCTGTGTAAAAACTTTTGGGCCTGGAGTCATGTTATTGTAATTATAGAGGAGTCCTCTGGTTGAAATGTAGTGTTCCAAGTCATATGGTATGAATAAGACCGGTCTGTTTAACAGTAGAAAGTCAATAAAAATACTTGAATAATCTGTAATTAGAATATCAATATGGGGTAACAGTTCCTGACCTTCAGGGAAGACGGAAGCATCAGCCGCAAGAATGCGATCAAAAGAGGGATCTAAATTAATGCTATCCAATTCGTTTATATGGACCCTTAATAACAAATATGCGTCCATTTCTTTAAAAAACTGATTCAGAGAGTTCATGTTTAGATCAGTGAAGGGGAAAATCGATGTAATTCCCTGATCTCGGAATGTGGGTGCAAATAGAACCGTTTTGGAATCAAGATATGGATGATTGTTAAGGAGTGTACGATCCTTTTTCTTGTTGATTAGCTGATCATTTCTGGGGTAGCCGGTTATCAAGATCCTTTCTGGAGAAATCCGATAACAACTATATAAGGCGTGTTGCTCTATTTCTGAAGAACAAATGAAATTTCTGTAACCCTTCACTTCAGATTTGATTTTTAATCGTTGCCAGAATGACCTGTTTTTTTTATCCAGAAAACCAAGCTTTTTAAAAGATACGGCATGCCATAACTGTAATATTTTTTTGGGTTTAGACTTGTAGAAAGGAGAAACGTCTTTTGTCCCGTGTGTGACGGCAATGGTCTGTGCTCTTAGTACGTGAAAAAGTCCCTTTAATGAATGCGTGTAGAGTATTTTGTCTTTAAATATCAAAGATAGTCGGTTATATTCATCACGGTCTCTAAGTAGATAATAATATTTTAAATTTTTCGGGTCTACTTTCACAAACTCTTCAAATAGATAGCGTGAATTTTGATTGAAGGTTCCCAGTCTTGAGGTAAATAGAAGCAGTCCTTTTTTTTTGGGGATGACGATATCAAGAAATTGAATAATATTCCTGATGATGAACAGTGTAATTTTGGTCAGGATGTTCATTCGATGTTTTTAACGAATACAGGTTGTATGACTCAGGATGGAAAAAAAGCTTCTGTGTTTAAACCACTTTCAAGCCATTTTTCCCCTTCTGATAGACATTTTTACATGATGAACAATTCAGGTTTTCATCCAATTTTTCCCCACATTCACAAGCCCAACCAATCTTCCTCGCAGGATTTCCCACCATTAATGCATAATCGGGTACATCTTTGTTAATCACAGCCCCTGCCCCAACAAACGCATATTTCCCAATCGTTGTTCCACAGACAATGGTACAGTTGGCCCCCAGAGTTGCTCCTTTTTTGACTAAGGTCTCACGGACCTGATCCATCTTTCTGATGGCAGATCGTGGATTGTAAATATTGGTAAACACCATGGAAGGACCGCAAAATACATCATCCTCCAGAGTCACGCCTTTATAGACAGAGACATTATTCTGTATTTTACAGCCTTTGCCGATGGATGCATCCGGTCCGATTACCACATTCTGGCCGATATTACATTGCTCACCAATCTTTGACCCGGACATGACATGAGAAAAATGCCAGATTTTTGTGTTCTCTCCTATCTCGCAACCCGCGTCAATTTCTGCTGTTGGGTGTGAAAAATAATGGGTCTCAATAACATCCTGGTGCTCCATGTTAATGAGCTTGCCGTTGTTATCCAGGGATTTTTGGCAGGCAATCAGGACATTCAAAACGGAGAGACCTTCCGCTCCGTCTGTCACAGGCTGTTTGTTATCAGCCATACAGTCCAGGAAATGCTGACACTCTTCTTTTAACGGTTCTGATTGAGGGATTGCAACTCTTTCTGCCTCAGCTTTATGGGGGATGGGCATATTGTTTTCCCACTCGATCTTGTGCGGATAGAGCAAAAGCTTGTCTTCCCATGGTTGCGTATCATCAAAAACCGCCATTTTTTGGTCCCCGACCACAACCAGTTTCTGTTCTTTGAAGGGGTGTAACCAGGAGACAAAAATATGGGTGCGCAGACCCGATGAAAACTCCATATGAGCTGTGGTGACATCGGCGATTTTTTGATGCAGGTAGCACCCTCCTGTTGCCATCACATTTTTAGGTTTTTCGCCTGCCAGAGAGAGAATCATGGAGATATCGTGGGGGGCAAAAGACCAGAATATATTTTCTTCTCTCCTTATTTTCCCCAGGTTCAAACGATTTGAATAAATATAGTTGATTCGTCCCAGTTCCCCTCTGTTTTTCAGTTCTTTCAGTTTAATAAAAACAGGATGATACTGTAGCAAATGTCCCACCATCAGTACCCTGTGCTTCTCCTTTGCCAACTCAATCAGTACTTGCCCTTCCTTTTCATCAAGAACCAGGGGCTTTTCCACGTAGACATGCTTCCCCGCCAGAATCGCTTCTCTGGCCAGGGAGTAATGCAGTTCAGCTGGAGCCGCAATGACAACGCCTTCAATTTCGCTATCTGAAAGTACATCCGAGTATGCAAGGCAGGTTTCTACTTCTGGATACTGTTCATTAAACTGAGCAAGGGTGGTTTCGTTTTTATCACAAATTAATTTCAGGGAACCCAATTGATCAAAATTCCTGACCAGGTTTTTCCCCCAGTAACCGCTGCCGACAACTGCAATTTTTGGTGTTTTAATGGTCATGATGATGTTCCTTCTACTTTTCGGTTGCTTAAAATCTACTATTCATTAATTAAGGCTGCAATTTTAACCTGGTCTTCCTCTTTAAGGTAGGGGTGCATCGGAAGACTGAAAATTCGCTCTGAACAGTTTTCGCTGATCGGAAAATCGCCCTCTTTATAACCCAGGTTTGAAAAAGCGGTCTGCAGATGTAAAGGGGTTGGGTAGTATATGGCGGTCGGAATATTGGCTGATTTAAGTTTCTCCTGCAGTTGTGAGCGGTGTTGATCATCCTCTGCCAGAACTGAATACTGAGCCCAGGCACTCTTATGGTCTTCCGGAATATGGGGCGGCACAACCGTGCTCCGCTCTGAAAACAGTTCGGTATACCTGTTGGCAACCTGCTGACGAAGTTCAACCTCATCAGGAAAAATATTGAGTTTTGCGCTCAGGATGGCTGCCTGCAGTGTGTCCAACCGGCCATTAATACCAATACGCAGATTGTCGTATTTGTGTGTGCCTTTCCCATGTACCCGAATTGATTTGAGGCGCTCTGCGATCTCGTCATCTTCGGTGAAAATCATCCCGCCATCACCATAACAACCGAGCGGTTTGGCAGGGAAAAAGGAGGTACAGGCAACATCAGCAACCGAACAGGCTTTTCTGTTTTTGTACTCGGCTCCCAAGGATTGTGCGGCATCTTCTAATACAAACAGATCATTTTGTGCTGCAACTTGTTTAATGGCATCATAGTCGGCAGGAAGTCCGAAAATATCAACAGGGATAATCCCTTTGGGGTTTAATGAAGAGGCCGTTGTCGCTTTGATTGCCAGAGCCAGTTGCTCAGGATCAATATTGTATGTCTTGGGGTCAATGTCCACAAATACCGGTGTAGCACCGATTAAGCTAATGACTTCAGCCGTGGCGATAAACGTAAATGGGGAGGTAAAAACAGCATCATTGGATTTGACACCCAGCGCCAGCAAAGCCATTAGCAACGCATCCGTTCCGGAAGCACAGGAAATTCCATGTTTTACGCCGACGTATTCAGCCAGGCGTTTTTCCAGTTCAAAAACTTCCGGCCCCATGATGTACTTTCCATGACTTAAAACAGTTTGGATGGCAGCATCTATTTCGGTCTTGATTAATGTTTGTTGAAAAGCGAGATCAATGAATTGCATTATTATCCTGTTATGCGACGATTAAATATTGAATTGGTCCAAATCCAAACAATTCACCACAGAGACACGAAGGGCACCGAGAAACAAATTATTTTTAAACTCTGTGAGCTCCGTGCCTCTGTGGTAAACAGGACCAACACGATTCATTAAATGAATTTGAATCAGGCCTTTATGATATGATCTGCGGGTTGCTTATATTTCCCCCGGGTGTCGACGATGATTCTGCTGGATGCTTTTACCAGATCATAATCAAAGGCGTCATGGTCAGTGGCCAGTATCACGCAGTCAAAAGTCTGTAAATTATCGGGTGTCAGTTCGACACTGGACAGGTTAAAAAAGTGTTCCCGCATTTTTGGAAATATCGGGACATGGGGGTCTGAATACGCGATCTCTGCCCCTTTATTCTTCAGCAGTTCCATGAGTTCCACGGAAGGTGATTCCCTCATATCATCCACATTCTTTTTGTATGCGATTCCCAGAACAAGGACTTTGCTGTTTT
>Ga0208904_1000674_pt1 | contig 26611 bp, 71 predicted proteins | sample AntAceMetag02UKB_FD_184774 | JGI IMG/M metagenome (GOLD analysis project Ga0208904, IMG submission 184774) | Saline lake microbial communities from Ace Lake, Antarctica - Antarctic Ace Lake Metagenome 02UKB (SPAdes) (version 2) | ecosystem: Environmental > Aquatic > Non-marine Saline and...
TTAATAAAAATTGGTATTGTGACAACTGCAAAGCTAAGATTATTTTTTTAAAGAAAAACTAAAAGTTTAAATAAGTCCTTCATTCTGGACTTAAAAAAGAATGGGAGAAAAGGTTTAAAATGGAAAATAATATATTAATGTTTGAGGGTGCAGGTTGTGTTGATTGTAATAAAGTAGGGAATTGCAGAATACGAACAAGAATAGAGAATAATAAAGGGAGAGTTATTTATTTTGAAGCAACAAGCTTAAAGAAGAATATGGAGTTTATAGGTTTTGTTTCACATTGTTTTGATGTTAAAGACCAACAAACAAACCATACTAAAGACTTAAAGCATATAGAGAAATTAAGGTTTGTGTATAGTAATGAAGGAATACTAAAATTTATCAATGAAAATCTAGATTGTTCCTTTAATAAGATTAAAGTAAGGAATGAAGGTTTAAGGGTACACGATACAGAAAAGCCATTGTGTTATTCTGGAGAGGTGGCTTAAAATGGGAGATGATTTTATAGTTCCCTATATGGTATTACATAGATGCGATTTAGAATTTATGGATACAGAAGAAAATAAGATAAGCGAGAAGGTCACAGACGAACAAATGGAAAATATTGCCCTAGAGATAGGAAAACAATTGGCTCAAGATTGGAACGAGTTAATAAGTGATATAAGAGTATGGCATCCAGAATTATTTAAAGGGGTGGAATAAATGGACATAAGTGTAGGGTTTGCTTAGAAATTAATAATAAAAAAGTAGGATTGAGTGAGTTTATTAGAATGAAACTTCAAGACCCCCTTTGTGATACTTGCATTAAAGCACTATATAAAATAGGTTTAGCTAGATTTAGCGATACAACCTTAGAATGTGTAGAACAGAATAAAAAATGGTTAAAAATGAGAGAACTAATTTTAAATAATAAGGAGTTGGTTTAAATGTATAAAGTAGAACAGCTTAAAGACACAGAGAACCATAAGAAAGGAGAGAAGTATATTTTAAGCGACTGGCATACAGAAACTTTTCTTAAAGATAAAGAGTATAGAATTTTAAAGTATGAAGGCAAAGAGCATAATTCAAATTATATGATAAAGAAGAAAATAAAAAATGCAGAACAATTAATAAAAACAATACATGGGAGAATAAAAAATTATAAACAAGATTTGAAAGAGGTAGGAAAATGAGAACCATACATAAAGAGATTAAATTGTATCGTTTTAATGAGTTAAGGAAGGATAGAACATGGCGTAGTTTTGTATTGGTTAATGTGCTTGAGAAGTTAAGAAGAGATAAGAAATTGCTTGAAAATGTAGCATTAAATCATTTCGAGTTTACAGAAAATGGAAGAATATACAATTACGGAGAGGATTTAAAATGGGACATAATGTAGATTTAGGCTTTTTTGGACTGTGTGCGATACGTTGTAAAAAATGTGGGAAAGATTTAGATTTAAGTGAGGTTGATATTGATTGCGATATTAATACTCATAACCCTATGTGTTTTGAATTAAACATGCAATGTTATGAATGTGATGAAGAGAATGAGATTAAGTTTAGGATAATAGAAGAAAAATAAAGGTGAATAAAATGACATATGACGATAGGATACAAATAAGGATAATGATCGGACAGGCTTCTAACTTAGCACAGAACGAGATACTAAAACAGTATGACTATTATTTATCCCTTACAGAAGATAAACAAAAAGAGTATTTTAAAGACGAAACTAGAAAGTATTATGCTTGGCTCAAAGAGTTACATGAAGAAATTAATACCTAGAGGTAAATCAATCGAAACATTTAAATACTAACTATTATCACATAACAAAATAAGATGAATATAAATGCGAATTGGTGGCGATAATAATTTTAGGATAATAGAAGAAAAATAAAGGTGAATAAAATGACATATGACGATAGGATACAAATAAGGATAATGATCGGACAGGCTTCTAACTTAGCACAGAACGAGATACTAAAACAGTATGTCTATTATTTATCCCTTACAGAAGATAAACGAAAAGAGTATTTTAAAGACGAAACTAGAAAGTATTATGCTTGGCTCAAAGAGTTACATGAAGAAATTAATACCTAGAGGTAAATCAATCGAAACATTTAAATACTAACTATTATCACATAACAAAATAAGATGAATATAAATGCGAATTGGTGGCGATAATAATAAAAGGGCTGTGGTCGCTGAACGAAAATACCACAGACTCCAACGCAAGATTTATACTCTAAAATAAGGTATAAGATGATAAAAGGGTTTATCTCAAGTGCAATGTTCACCCTTCAACATATTAGAGCTAAAGAGAGTAACAGTATAAGTACAAGATTTATAATTTGGTTATGGGAGAAAGTACAAAGAAGAAAATTTGAGAATTGTAAGGATGCTATTAAACAGCATAGTTTATTTGATGAATATAAGAAGGTATAGAATGGCAAAAACAAAGAAACAAATGATTAAAGAAATTAAAGAGCAACAGGAAAGAATAGAAAGATATACAAAAGCAATCCATACATTTATGAATAAACATATATCTGGATACACCTTAATTGATTTAAAAGAAGTTATAGAGGATAACGAAATTGAATTATATGAGTTACAAGAACAATTAAGGGGGGCGTATGAATGGATATAAAGACATATTTCAAATTTATTTTTTTAGGATTGCTAAATTTAAGTCTAGGTTTTGCCCTGTATAGTTTTATAATACTTCAAAAAGACATTATAGGGATTTTAGGCGTACTAGGTACATTCCTTTGTATAAATCTAATGATTCCTATCACATAAGATAAACCTAACTTTCTTTAAATCTTTATAAATCCTAATTATTCAGTATACACTATACTATACTAGGAATGTTAATATACGTTTTTGCTCCCGAAACATATATATACTAGTTATCACATAACAAGTATATGAAAAACAAGTGCTTTATATCTTAAACATACCCTTGTGAAGTGCGCTCTGCTGGTGTTTTGGGACAGGCGATAAGGTATAAAGAAATTGTCTTTTATGATCCTGTGAAGGCTTAAAGTGCTTTCAGGATGCATACTAAGAAGGTGAATAAAATGTTAGGAATAGAATATGTTTCAAAGCCAATGTATTGTTTTAAAAGAGCTAGTGGAATAGCCAAAGTAAAAGACATTAAGAAATACGGATTAATTAAAGCTTCAAGTATGAAGGAGGAATGAAAATGAGCTATACAGAATCAGATGTTTTGGAAAATATTTTTGAAGGAATAAAAGGAGATAGGGGTTTAATTAATGTTATTAATTTATTGATAGGATGGTATGAAAAAGAGAAAGCTCTTGCAGAGATTAACAATTGTGATACTACTCAATTAGATAATAGAATAAAATTATTAAAAAGAAAGATCAAATAAGGGGGAATGAAAATGAGGTATAATAATATTTTAAAAGGTATTTTTTTAATTTTAATAGTTATATTAATGATTATATTTAGTAGGTATGTTGAATATTTAACTGATAATTTAGCATTAGGTATTTTTGTAATATTTGTAGGTGCATATACTGTTAGTTATATTACAGTAGAGGTAATAAAATGAGGAAAGCATTTATTAATAATAATAAACCCATTGCGATAATTGGAGGCACTAATTCAGGCAAGACAAACCTAGCTTTTTTCTTTGCTGAGTTATGCGACCATGAGAAGAAGTATTTGTTAGGCTATCCTAAACCCATAAAGGGGTTTGTTAGTATTAGTGATAAAGACGAATTATTTAAATTAAAGAATTGTTGTATTATTATAGATGAATTTCAAAGATTCTTTAGGAGAGCAGGAAGACATCATAATGACGCATTAGAGGAAGCCTTAGACTTTGCAGAACACAGGAATATTAAGATCATATTAACAGCACAGAACAACCAAGCTATAGACAGAAACTTAGAGAGTAAGATTAAGTGTTGGGCATTAAAGCGAGTAAATGTACATACACTAAAGAATGGTGGCATGTGTAAAATCGCAATGAATAGTATTACTAACCATAAGATAACAAGCTCACATTTAGCCCTAGAGAATAATGAGTTTCTTTGGTTCAATATTGATTCAGAGATAGGCGAGAACGGAATTTATAAGTTTAAGGACATGAGTATAAAGAAGGATTGGGTGTAAAATGTTCACTAAAAAGTTCTTAAAATTGTGCGAAGTGAAAGAGAACTTAACAGAAAGTTTAGAGTATTTGATTAAGCATTATCCAGAGTTTGCACATGAAGCGAGTCAAATGTTATTGTTTATGAATAAGAATATAAGAAAGAGGAATGGGAAATGGTACTAGCTTATTATGACAAGACTAAACCTGTAGTAAAGAAGAAGAAGAAGTTTAAGCCAGTTAAGTTCAATGCAGTACGAAACACTAAAGAATTAATGGAGTATAACAGAAAATGACTGAAACAAATATTGAAGCTATTTTAATTAATAGTCAAAAAACGGAAATGTGGCAATCGTTAACTAGCCTAGATAATTATATGCAGAATGCTCCGGAGAACCTTACACTAGATCAGTATAAGCGTGTGAGATATATGGTTGATGATATATACAGACCTAATTTAAGCCAGTTTAAAGAATCTTTAAGCATTGGAGAACAAGAAGACATGGGGTTACTTTCAAAAAGTATTAACCAAAACTTTGCTGATTACTTAACGGATCAACACTATAGGCTAATGGACGAACATAATATTAGACACAATGATCCAGTAGAACTAATTATTCCCAAAACACAAAGAGGTGTTCTGTATACGTTAGAAAGACTAATGTGGGGAAAGAATAAGAACGAAGAATTAGAAGGAGCATTAATTGAAAGAGTTCCTGAAACGGGTTTGAGTACTTTTAAAGTAAGAACGCTGTGTAAGATGCAAAGCAAAACAAGCTATGGAACAAGATTAAGAAATAAGATAATGAGGTATTTTAAATGAAAAATATAATATTTTATGTAAAACCAAAGACAAAGGATGATTTAAAGATGATGCCGAAGCCATGGAAAATACCTGTAGGTGATAAAACCTATGATTGGGTAAAGGAGCAGTTACCATGAACGCAACCCAAATCTATTTTTATGCCATTGGTATAATTGTAATAATTAGTATGAGTGCTTTTGTTGTGTCAATAACAAGCATAGAACAAAGTTGTAACCAGTGTCAAAGCTGTGAGAATATTAATACCGCAGCAGAAAGGCTTAACATGTATGATAAAAATTCAAGTATGCAAGTTAATGGAGTATATTTCCCTAACGAAGATTATTATTGTGTGTGGACAGGCGGAAGAAACTTTGAGAACATAAACCGTACAGACTATCACGAAGCATGTCATGCACATGTAAGACACGATTACAAACATTTTTGTGAAGATATAAAAATGGTGAATAAAAATGAATAAGATTATATTATTACTAGTTTGTGTTTTAATGGTAGGTTTTATTATTGTGTCTATAATTATTTGGTCTATAAGTTTTGAAAAGGAAGAAATGTGTGTCAAGTCCTATACTGAATGGTGTATTACTTACTCAAATGCATGTAAGATAGCAGCACAGGAAGATTGGAATTTTACAGCAGACGAATGTGAATGGGTTGGAGAATGTGTCTGTGAAATATCACCAATGTGTGTAAATATAGAAAATAAAGAGTATAGTTATAAGTGTTTAGAGTATAGTAATAAAACAGAAATTAGGTTTAAGCTGTTTGATATGGAAAATAAGTTTAATGTAACAAAGATAGGCTATGAATGTGTAGGCTACAAAAAGAGGTGATAAAAATGGAAATAACTAAAGAGGGATTTTATTGGAGTATGGTAATGAGTGGTTTTTTAATTTTTTGTGGAATAGGTACTTTTTCAAACATTCGATCAATTATTTTTGTTTCATTGTTTAGCTTACTTTTGATTTATATAATTATGGTTTTTGAGAGGTATTACAATGCTTGAAGCACAACTATCTTTCAATATAGAGGTTCCGTTTAATATCACCACGAACGAACCACTAAGGAAACTATGCCAGTTTAAGCTATGGGACAAAGGTAACCAGAAAAACCTCTACAGCTTCGATATAAAGGACTTAGAAAAAGTACAGCAACTAGTGGGGATACCCATTAATCTACCCCCTATACATGCAGAGATAGCTTCAGCACAGATTGAGGGCTGGAAAGGAAAAAGCGGATACCTAATAAGAAAAGTCCTAGATCAGTACGAAATAAGCAGTTACCAGAAATCCTATAAAGAAGGGAAACCGTACCATGTAATCGCACTGATCCCTAAAGCCAATGTAGAATTAGTGTTTAAAATCCTTAATAAGTATGAATTAGGGAGTGTTTTCGAGTTCAAAGACCTAACTAAAGAAATCTGTACAGAACTAAAGTTAACAAGATTCTTTAGGGAAAGTGGTAGTTTCGACCATGAAAAGTTTTTTGGCACAAGATGCCCACATGAGTATGGTAAATATTATTACTTTCCGATTAAAGTATTAGAACACTTAGGCATAATTCAACATAGAAGTAGATGGGTTACATTACTTAAAGATAAGTTTACAAGCCAAACGAGGTTGGTCTAAATCGAAACATTTAAATACAAGTGTTGTTATCAGAGAATAAAAGAGGTAAAAGAATGAAAAATCTAAAGATAATGAAAGTTAAAAGCGAAGATATAATTGAAGGAGATTTAGTTTTAAGTGATGACTCAAAAGAAATATATATCGTTGTTGAATGCGGTAGAACGTTCCTACATTCACATGAATATATTAAAGCTTGCTATCCAGAGAGCGAGTGTCCAACTTGTAAATGGATGATTCAAGATTTAAGGAAAATTAAAACAATATGTAGATTAGTATAAAAGAGGTAAAAAGAAAATGTTAATTGGTGAAACTATAATTTTTGGAGGACTTTTAATTTGCTTAGGATTATTTGTAATTGGAGGTATATTACTTGTTATTGCTACCATCGGACGATTGATTTTACATATAATTCAGAAGTGTCAAGAAGGAGCATATGGAGAAGCTACAATTATGAGTATATTAGCAATGTTTGTAATAGTGTTAATTTTAGGAGCAATATTATATTCATTAGGGATATAAAGAAGGCGAAACGAATGGCAAAAAAGGTTTATCACAAAATTGTTGAGAAAAGAGATTGGGGATATATTATATTTAGTATTTTAGTAGTTAATATTATTTTAAGTGTATTACTATTTTTGTTAGGTTGGAATGTTTATCAATTTATGTTACCAATTGCAGATAAAGAGACAAAAGTTCTCTTAATATTAGTTATAGGTATTATAAGTTTTGTTTATCTAAACTATGTAAATTACAAGATATGTGATGATTATTGGATTAAAACAGTAGAAGATGAAATTAAATAAGGGGTAAAAAGATGATTGATGGATTTAGTTTGGGAGTAGGAATTTTAAATTTTATAGCTGGATGTTTTATTTTATATAGAATTGAAGATTTGAGTGGAATAATAGGAAGTATACTTATTATACTTGCTATAGTGAACTTTGTCCTTGGAATACTCAATTTTAGTTGGGCATTTAAATAAAATGGTGAAAATATGATTGAATATTCAAAAAAGGAATTAAGGGAAAGGGAAGAAAGAAATAAGATTAAAAGAGAAGAGAACCAAACTTTATTTAGTCAAATGATAATTAAGAATATTCCTAAAGCTAAGTCTTATAAAATATTAGGAAATACAATGGTTACAGCCCCTTTATTTTTAATATTTAGGAAGGATATTTGTTTGGTTTATCGTCAATGGTTGGATAATAAATCATTAGGAATAATATTATATGATAAAAAACATTATGAGATTATTAAAAAATTGATTCAAAACTTTGATACAATTAATGGAACAGAGAGTTGTTTATTTAAACAATATGAATAAGGTGGAAACGAATGGTAAAAGCAGAAAAGTCAATAATGGAATGTGTAAGAAAAGGTAATACTCTTTATAAAGAAGTAGTAGGACATAACTGGAGAAGACGAGAAGCAATGAAAGGCTTAATCAGTAGAAAGATAGTTAAGCTTAAAGCAGAAAAGTTTAAAGACACTTGGGGAAGGGAACACACAAGGAACAGAATTGTGAAGGTAAGAAAATGAGTAACGCTGATCTTGATTTTGGATTTATAAGTGGATTAATTGGAATGTTAATATTAATTGGTATACAGCTTGGTTTATATGGAGAAATAAATTTTTTCATCTTATCGATAGATTTGGCATTTGTAATATTCTATGCTTCAGTAATTATATTGGTGAGTAAATTTAAAAAGGTGAAAGGAAAAGAAAATTTTACAGGAAACAATAATGTTAAAATTCATTTTAGTAATGATACAAATATAGGATTTACAAGCGAAGATTTAGATAAAACAAGAAAAAGAATATTGAAGGTATTTAAAGAAAGAGAAGTAATTACTGTTTGGGAGAATGTAGCTATTGATTTTTCCAAAGTAGATTATGTGATTTTTAGAGGGGTAGAAGAAGAATGATAGAATCAATAGTTACATATATTAGTTATAGTTTAATGGTTGCAGCATTAGGAATTGTTGCTTTTGCAGGTGGTGTGTATTTAGGAATTGTGTTAAGAATATCAATGAGGAGATAAAAATGAAAAAGAGCGAAGAAAAGGATTTATTGGATGATATAGCAAGAATAGGTAGGAGAGTAGATAGTATATGGGATGGTATTGCTTTGTTTATGGTAATAATTATTGGTTTTATAATAGTTGGTGGAGTAGTTATATTCTTATCTCCTGACAATCCAGAAACTGAAGAAAGCCCTGTTGCATTGGATTATGAAATAACCACAGTTGAAGAGGATTATCTTACTATTGGAATTGTTCAAGCAAAAAGCCATGATTATTTAGATATTAATAATTATGGGTATGAGTTTTGTACAAACATAATTAAAAATATAAAAATAGGTGATAAAGTAAAGATTATAAGTAAAGAAAGTTTTTTTTTATGTGGTGAGATAGAAAAATTACCTAATGATCCAGTTCAAAAAGAGAATAATTGTGATCCAAAAGAAGCATGTGATGGTGATAATTGGTATGGTGGATTTTTAGACAATAAATCTTTTGGTGATAATATAGAATATGTATATTTAAAAGTTTATGAAGGGGTAGAATAAAATGACGGATGAATTTAAAGCAGAAGTAGAATATCTAGTTAAGAAAGTAGTGTTAGGAATCTGTAAGCGTATGGATCAGATAGAGATGCGTTTAGGAGTAGCTGATGAAAAAGTAGACAGGACACAGAAGCGTTTAGATGAAGCAGTGGTTGCATTAGATGAGGAAATACGAATAATCTATGCAGTAGGTGTTAATACCAAAGCAGAATTAGAAGCAAAAATAGGTGATAAAAATGAGAAAAAAAGGCGAAACAAAGAAAGTACAAAGGAGAAAAGCAATACAGCAAGTAAAGGGTCAGAGCTTAAACACGCATGAGATTACGAGAATGGCAAATCCTTTATTGCCACATAGTTATAAAATGAGTCCATCTGAGTGTGGACAATTATTAAGGACAGGAGGTTAAAAATGGATATAGGTATAATACATCTAATTATTATATGTTTGTTCATTTTTTTTCAAGCAATTTTAAATGTTGTACAATTGCAAATGAATAAAGCACAAACAAAAATTAATGAGGGTCAAGTTGAAGTGAATAAGTTCCAGCTTGAGTTGAACAAAGATTATAGTAATAAATTATATAAAGAAGAAGGTGAATGAAAATGGATAATATGGTTAAATTGATGTGTACATTAGGTGTAGTATTGGTAATTGTAATTAGTTTAATGGCATTTGATAATTTTTTTATAAATCCTAAAGCAGCAGACAAAGCAAATGAAGAGTGTAAAATGTTAGGATTTGACCAGTATAAAGAGTTTTCAAGGATTGGCTTGTTTTCAACAAAACCTGTTGCGATCAAGTGTGAATATGCAGAAAAATACACTGACTTAGGTGTAAGGACAGGTGAATAAGAATGGATGTATATTTATTTTGGGAAAGTTTTAAATGGCAAATAATCTTTGGTGTATTATTTGTAGCTTTAGTCGTGTTCGTTTTTGTTAAGGACAAGATTAAGTTTAAGAAAGCAGAAGATGTACCAGAACAAAAAGCCCCCACAGGATTTACACCACCAACAGAGAAGCCTGCTATTAAGATGCCTTTTGAATCAAGGGTAGACATGGAAGCAAATTTAAAACAGATGAAAATAGACTATGAAACACTAGAGCAACAAGAAGAAGATCAAGCAAAAGACTTAGAACATACTAGAGAAGCACTCCGTATTAAAAATGAAGATTGGGAGACACTAGCAAACAAGTACTATGGAAATAAGGGATAAAAAATGGAAGATGAAACACTAGAAATCAATTGTGAAGAAAATGTTCTTGAGAAAGAGTATGCTGCACAAGTCAAGTTAGTAAACAAAGACGAAGTAATGTTCAAGCCCATGCGAAAGCGTAAGTGGGGGAAAATTGCAGGTGCTACCTTGATTGGTACGTTCCTGGTTTGTTTATGGATACAACAAATTACGTTTTGGGAAGGAATTAGTATACTCATTGCAGGTGGTGTGTATTTAGGAATTGTGTTAAGAATATTAATGAGGAGATAAAAATGAAAAAGAGCGAAGAAAAGGATTTATTGGATGATATAGCAAGAATAGGTAGGAGAGTAGATAGTATATGGGATGGTATTGCTTTGTTTATGGTAATAATTATTGGTTTTATAATAGTTGGTGGAGTAGTTATATTCTTATCTCCTGACAATCCAGAAACTGAAGAAAGCCCTGTTGCATTGGATTATGAAATAACCACAGTTGAAGAGGATTATCTTACTATTGGAATTGTTCAAGCAAAAAGCCATGATTATTTAGATATTAATAATTATGGGTATGAGTTTTGTACAAACATAATTAAAAATATAAAAATAGGTGATAAAGTAAAGATTATAAGTAAAGAAAGTTTTTTTTTATGTGGTGAGATAGAAAAATTACCTAATGATCCAGTTCAAAAAGAGAATAATTGTGATCCAAAAGAAGCATGTGATGGTGATAATTGGTATGGTGGATTTTTAGACAATAAATCTTTTGGTGATAATATAGAATATGTATATTTAAAAGTTTATGAAGGGGTAGAATAAAATGACGGATGAATTTAAAGCAGAAGTAGAATATCTAGTTAAGAAAGTAGTGTTAGGAATCTGTAAGCGTATGGATCAGATAGAGATGCGTTTAGGAGTAGCTGATGAAAAAGTAGACAGGACACAGAAGCGTTTAGATGAAGCAGTGGTTGCATTAGATGAGGAAATACGAATAATCTATGCAGTAGGTGTTAATACCAAAGCAGAATTAGAAGCAAAAATAGGTGATAAAAATGAGAAAAAAAGGCGAAACAAAGAAAGTACAAAGGAGAAAAGCAATACAGCAAGTAAAGGGTCAGAGCTTAAACACGCATGAGATTACGAGAATGGCAAATCCTTTATTGCCACATAGTTATAAAATGAGTCCATCTGAGTGTGGACAATTATTAAGGACAGGAGGTTAAAAATGGATATAGGTATAATACATCTAATTATTATATGTTTGTTCATTTTTTTTCAAGCAATTTTAAATGTTGTACAATTGCAAATGAATAAAGCACAAACAAAAATTAATGAGGGTCAAGTTGAAGTGAATAAGTTCCAGCTTGAGTTGAACAAAGATTATAGTAATAAATTATATAAAGAAGAAGGTGAATGAAAATGGATAATATGGTTAAATTGATGTGTACATTAGGTGTAGTATTGGTAATTGTAATTAGTTTAATGGCATTTGATAATTTTTTTATAAATCCTAAAGCAGCAGACAAAGCAAATGAAGAGTGTAAAATGTTAGGATTTGACCAGTATAAAGAGTTTTCAAGGATTGGCTTGTTTTCAACAAAACCTGTTGCGATCAAGTGTGAATATGCAGAAAAATACACTGACTTAGGTGTAAGGACAGGTGAATAAGAATGGATGTATATTTATTTTGGGAAAGTTTTAAATGGCAAATAATCTTTGGTGTATTATTTGTAGCTTTAGTCGTGTTCGTTTTTGTTAAGGACAAGATTAAGTTTAAGAAAGCAGAAGATGTACCAGAACAAAAAGCCCCCACAGGATTTACACCACCAACAGAGAAGCCTGCTATTAAGATGCCTTTTGAATCAAGGGTAGACATGGAAGCAAATTTAAAACAGATGAAAATAGACTATGAAACACTAGAGCAACAAGAAGAAGATCAAGCAAAAGACTTAGAACATACTAGAGAAGCACTCCGTATTAAAAATGAAGATTGGGAGACACTAGCAAACAAGTACTATGGAAATAAGGGATAAAAAATGGAAGATGAAACACTAGAAATCAATTGTGAAGAAAATGTTCTTGAGAAAGAGTATGCTGCACAAGTCAAGTTAGTAAACAAAGACGAAGTAATGTTCAAGCCCATGCGAAAGCGTAAGTGGGGGAAAATTGCAGGTGCTACCTTGATTGGTACGTTCCTGGTTTGTTTCTGGATACAACAAATTACGTTTTGGGGAGGAATTAGTATACTCATTGCAGGAATATTACTAACCATATATTTCCTAAATAAGAACTCGAAGGAAGAACCTTTTCCTTTCAATGAGCCAATTATCTTACCAGGAAACGATTTAAAGAAAGGACAAACGGTAGAGATTAAAGTACAAATACAGAGGCAATAAAAATGACAAAGAAGAAAAAAGAATTATTAAAAGCATATGTAAAGCAAAGAAAAATGGTAGGATGGGGTAATACAAATGATAAAGAAGTACTCCTAATAGGTATTTTATGTATGATACCTATAATTGGACAACTAACTTGGCTCATTACGTTATTTATTGCATTAGAAGAGAGAGAAGTAAGATATATAATAACAGAGGTTGAATAAAATGGAAAAAATATTTGGAAGAAAAAATTGTAATTATTATACTGATTGGTGTGTAAGATTAAATTTAATGAATGATTCACACCTGATAATTGCAGAACAACTAAAACGATATGAAGCTGAAGAAATATACGAACAAGTTAAGCAACTACTTATGGATAAAGAAAAATTTATTGAGATTCAAACACAAGGCGACAGGACAAGTATTAAGAATTTAGAATTTTTCCAGAAGAGAAATGTTGTTTCAGTAGACATAAAAAGAGATTAAAAATGGAGAAAAATAAAAAACCACTAGGATACCAACCAATTTTGTGGGTAATGGTAATAGTATCATCTATCGTTTGTTTGTGTTTTATATGTATTCAACCACCAGACAATTATTTAGACGGGCATTGGGAATGTGGAGCATATGGATATACTGAAGAATGTTATATGGATTTTAATGAATTATTTGATATAGTAACAGTATGTGAACAGAAACAAGTATGTGTAGGCAAAGACGTATGGACAAGAACAGGTGATTAAAAATGACAAAAATAACATTTCCATACTTTATGGGCAAGTGTAATTCTCGTTTTTCTTTTTTGAGTTCATTATGCTTATTTATTGTAGGAATTACTTTAATAGTGATGAAAGAGTATATATTTTTTGGAAGTATATTTGTATTATTTTCAAGCATTAGTATAATTAGTTTTTTATATTATGGTTATTTAATAGACACAGGTGAATAAAAATGACAGAAGATAAACCAAAAGAGTACAAGACAAAGATTTCAGACTACAAAGAGAAAGAGAACAAAGTATATTTAGATGCCACAGTAATTTCAGTAGAACCCATTAGGCATGTAGATAAAGGTAACTTTGATGTACAAAATGTACAGTGTAAGGACAAAGAAGAAAGAGAGTTTGAACTCCAATGCTATGACGGACACGCTATACTCACTAAAGACCATGAAGGAAAAGAAATAAAGATTAAGAATGTCTATTGGGGTAGAAGCTATCAAGACAAGCCAATTATTACTACAGGAAGGTTTGTGTTAGAATACGGTTCAAAAGTAGAGTTAGTAAAGCAAGAGGAAAAATGACTGAACTAGTACTAACAGAAGAAATTGAAGCAGTAGCAAGGATTATGGCTCCATCAAAACATTTGGACACGCTTGTTGTCTGTTGCGGTTGTCCTAGTGTAGAAGTAGAAGGACACTATCATAAGATGGAAGACACTACATACCAATGTCTTGTAAGCAACGCCCATAAGTATGGTATTACTGTAACACGAAGATACTGTCCTGAATGTAAACACATAGCAGACGAAGGAAATGGAGTGGATTAAGGATAATGAGCCAGGGGGCAAAGAATGAGCAATTGCAACGAGTGTAGGAATTTTTGGCATGAGTATGACACAAATGCTAGTGGTTGTAAGCAGGAAGGAAAAATAGATGATGAAATGTGGGAAGGCACGAAAGAATGTCCTTACTTTGAATCATTTGAAGAGTGTGATGAATCATGAAGTGTATGAAATGTAAACAGCCTATTGCTAAAAATGACTTAGGTCTTGAAGGTGTTACAGGAGTACTTGGAGGAGTAAAAGTAGAGCTTTGTTATCATTGTGGAGTATTATTATATAAATGGATTAATAATAAAGAATGCAAGGCGTATGAGCCGGGGAGGAAAGAATGAAAAACAAATCTGATATTGAAAAAATAAGAATGGCTTGTGAATTAAGGAGAAGAGAATATTGTATTGATTTGGATAACAATCCTAAATCAGAATTTTTTAGGGAAGCTGAATATGCAATAGCTGAATTTTTAAGAAAACTTCAAGATATTAAATACATTGAGGATTATATTGAGATGAAAGCAAAATATATGTCAGATTCAGAGAAAGGAGAATGGTTAAGCTAACTGTAGACTGTGAGTGGACTTGCCTTTCATGTCATAGTGTAAACAGAGGATTTGGTGCATGTGGTAAAATAATTGGCATGATGCGGTTTGTTAGCTGTAAAACGTGTAAGCAAGAGTTCCAAGCAAAGGAACCAATATTTTAAGGAGGAACAAAACTATGATAAAGAAAAAAACAACCGAAAATGAATTAAAAGAAATAGAAGAACGTCGAGAAGAGCTTTTAAAAAAGCTAGAAAAAGAGAAATCAAAAGGGATGCGCTATGTTATAGCTAGAACTTATAGTGCAGGAGTTTTTGCAGGATATTTATTTAGAGAACAAGGAAAGGAAGTAACTTTGAAAGATGTAAGAAGAGTTTGGCATTGGGAAGGAGCAGCTTCATTAAGTGAACTTGCTGTAAGAGGAACATCAAAACCAGACGAATGCAAGTTCCCTATTTCTGTACCAGAAGTAACTCTTAAAGAGGTTATAGAAATCTTGCTTTGTACCAAGGAAGGACAAAAATCGATAGAAGGAATAAGTATCTGGAGTAAATAAAATGGGATTTGATAAGGGCGATGGCTATGGCTATGGCTCTGGCTCTGGCTCTGGCTCTGGCGATGGCTCTGGCGATGGCTCTGGCTCTGGCGATGGCTCTGGCTCTGGCTCTGGCTCTGGCTCTGGCTCTGGCGATGGCTCTGGCGATGGCTCTGGCTATGGCGATGGCTCTGGCTATGGCTATGGCTATGGCGATGGCTATGGCGATGGCTAGTTTTTTATTTTTTATTTAAACAAACATTCAATGCTAAAGAACCAGAACTATAAAGGTGATGAACTATGAGAATAAAAATAGAACTAGAATTTGATGAAGAAACTTTAGGACGAAAATGGTTGAATCCAGATAATTTTGAATCGTTATTATATTCTAAATTAGAAACGACAAAAGAATTATTAAGAATATTATCATATCATGAGGTTTTAGAATGAAATGTAAATATTGTGGAAAAGAATTATCTTCAAATGATTATTTGGGAGATTTTTATGGTGTTTGTGAAGGATGTGATGAAGAATGAAAGGCGTATGAGCCAGGAGATAACAATGATTAAATATAAAAAAGAAAAATGGATAGATGTAATTTGTCCTGCTTGTAATGGTCTTGTTTGGTCTTTTGATTTTGAAGATAAAGAAGAATTAAAAAAGAATTATGGTTTAAAAATAGATTGTTGTACTGATTGTGATAAACCTATTGCATGGTGTGTAAACACTGTATTAAGAATTAATAAAGCAAAGGAACCAGAGGTATAAATGGAAAAACCATTCTCAAAAAAGGGAGAAGAAGCATTAATGAGAAATTGTATGTATCTAGGTGGGTTTAAAAAAAGAATTGTGTGTGATTCTGTGGGTGATGATGTTTCACAAGAGTTTTGTTTATATTGCCAATATCTCTCAAAAACATATAATCTCAAACCAAGAAGGGTTGCTAGTAGTTTGTATAGAAAAATTGATATTATACTTAAAGAAGCAAAGGAACCAGAACTAGGAGGGAAATGATGGAAATAAAAGAATGTTATGATGAAACTTATCAAAAGATAGCAGAATCTATACATATATGTCCTAGATGTGGTGGACAACTGAAATACAATTACTTTTGGGCGTTTAGATGTAGAGAATGTGATACAGAATATACAATATATGTGAATTACGATAAAAATACAGATAAATCTTTTTTTAAAGGAAAAGAGGATAATGAATAAGAAAGCATGAAGGTGGAAAATGAATGAAGACCTTATCAAAGAAGTTAAGGATATTAAAAAGAGATTAGCACAAGCTAAGACTGAGCTTAAAATACTCTTTGATATAGATTAAGACTTGGAGGAAAACAACATGGGATATTCAGCAATTAGACTATTAGGTATTGAAGGAAAGAAAGTGAGTATAATTCCAACTACAAAAGGGATGAATCTTACTGAAATATATTCAAAAAAAGAAGGACTAAATGGGTATATGGGACAAATACTCTTTGATAAAAAATGGAAAACGTATGTTTTAGTTGAATTACATCCTGATTTCCAAATGTCAAGAGATTGTATTAATGAAGCCTTTGATATGGTTGAAGAATATTGGAAGAAACGACAAAGGTGATTAAACAATGGAAAAAAAAGAAGTACGAAAACTAAATTTAGGATTGTATGTAATCTATTGGAAAGATGGAGGCAATTCTTTGGCTGCTGTAGGACAAACAGAGAATGGAGACAAATGGTTAGCCCCTATAAACTGGATATTCCCCTCTGATACTTATAAAAAATCGTGGTTACGCGTTAAGAGTGTTACTTTAATAGGTTGTGGGGAATGATGAAGAAACTAACAGGCATATCGTTACTGGAAGGAAAGAATGCCAATAATGATTTGTAGTAAGTGCATGAAACCTGTACCTGATAGTTTTCATACCTTTATGGAAGTGTGTAAATGTATTAATTACAAAGTAAAAAACAAAAAAGGAAAGGATAAAATACCAAAGCTACTCCCAAAAGAAGAACAAGCATTTTTAGATTATATGAAGAAATATAAAAAATGATTTATAAAGTAAGGTATAATTTAGGTATAAGTAATACATTGGAGGAAAAGAGTGATAAACAAAAATCAAAAGTGTAATGCCTATTTTAAAGGAAGTGATGGTTTGGGTACTTGTGACACAGAATGTCAATGGTACTCAGAAGATTGTCCTTATAGTAATATTGGAAAAATATGGTGAATCGAAACATTTAAATACAAGGATTATCACATAACAAAATAAGGTGAAAACAATGAAATTTATTATATGTATTATAATTACAGGTATTATTGTAGGAGGGATTGTCCTTATTATTTTAAATGACCCTCAAAATATCCAACGCCCAAGTTGTGAAAATATTAAAGGAACTGCTTTAAATTATAATTGTTGTGTAGATTGTCATAAATTTAGTTATAATTATTTAAATTACCATTTTAGTCGTTCTGGCATAGGTAGGAACAGCGAAGAAAGTTGCCATTGTAAAAATGGAAATAAATCTATACAAATTTATTAAGATCAAAAAAGGTGTAAAATGGAAAAATCTATGGAATACAGGAAAGAAGTTGCAGGATTGCTTAACAAAGCATTTGAAATTGTTAATTGTGATGAAGGAAATACAACAGAGATAACTATTAAAAAAGATACAATGAAGGAAATCTGCGGTTTAGTTAATATTCTTCAAGCTAATTATCTAATTGGAATTAAATCTAATAACAAAGATGAACCAGTATATGCAATCAATGAAGACATTAAAGAGGAAGAGTAATATAAATGCGAAACGAGACAAATTCTATAAGTCTGTCATGGCATTTATGGTTTTGAGCTACACTCGTCGCAAGATTTGTATTGCTAATAATATTTAAAAATGAGTGTAAAATGGAAATAAAACTAACAAAATATGTTAAACTTGGAAGGTGGCAAGTATTACGTTCATCTTTACCATCAAATCATTTAGAAAGTGATTACCAACAGATAAAGAAGTTAGGAAAAAAACCTGAAGATTATAAAATAGGATTAAAAAAAGAGTGAGAATGGAAAAAGATAAATTTTCAGCATTGAAGCAATACTATGCAGAGAACTGGTGGAAAATCTATTCTACTATAGACAATCCTAAGTTCAAAGTGTTCAGATGCAGAACTACGAGAGGCTTTCAGCAAGCGCATGTTAATCTAGGAAGACCTGCTAATTTCAAACGCTTTGTCAAGACCAAAGTACATATAGCAATGTATGCTAGTGTGAGTGACTGGAGTAATGCAAAGAAGAACTATGGAAAAATACCAAAGAGAGCTGAGTGGACCTGTCAAAGCAATTTGTTGGGCACTAGGTTGTTCATTGACGTAGATAAGGAGGGAGACCTTGAAACAGCCAGAATCAACACTTTGGAGGTAATTAACCGCTTACAAAACGTACCAGAAATTAAAGATTTACAGAAAGTAGTTTTCTCAGGTAATAAAGGATTCCATGTATATTACACGCTTAAACATGTAGAAGAATCTGATCCTAAAGTACGTGAAGCAAAGTATGAAGCAGTAAAGAAAAGAATAGTAGATAATTATTTATATGACTTGTTCGATTACAATCATAGAAAGATATTAATTGATAATCATCGTGTAGCTGCGTTAGAATGCTCAGTCAAGGCTTCTACGGGCTATATCGTAACAAGCATACCCATTGGTGTGTTTATTAAGAAAACCGTGTCAGAGATGCTTACAGACGGTTATATCCAGAATATATATCATAGTCGAGTGAGGGGTTATAGTAATCACTCAACCCCAATGATGCAAGGAGAGCTAGCGCAAAATTATCATAAAACCTCCCCTGGTTTTATTAATTTTACAAATGGCTCTCCAATTCAGACAACGATACCGGGGAAGGAACCGATCTCGACTAAGGTTTCTCCTCAGTTTCCTATTTGCTATACCTTTATAGATAATAGTGTACCTAAGAATCAAAAGTATTATATACCTGTACTATTCTATAACAAAAAGATGTTCAAATCCTCGACTATAAAGCGTGTAGCGAAAAGGTATAATTTAAGCGATTTTTTCATACTGGAAACTAAGAACAAAGTAATAGCTATCTGTTTACAAAAGGTACACCTGAACAGATACTTAAAGATACTCAGGGCTGCGCATGCACACAACCTTAAACATTTCTTGTTCTTTAAACATTCATGGATCAGGTTAAGCCCTAAAGTTGATGCAACAAGAAGGATAATATCAGAAGCGCCTAAGCTAAGAAGGATAATCCATACAGAAAAAGGTACAGGTAGCCAAATATCACACTTACACTACAAATTATTTAAAACAATATACAAATTTGACTACAACATTACAGATAAGTATCTTATAGGAGACCCGTTTGGACACATTGGGAAAAATCTGGTGGTGAAGGTAAATGGCTAAATCAAAAGACGATTATGAAAGCATGAACATTTGGCTTTACAAAAGGGTAAAGGACGAGAGAGATATTCTTAGACTTATTGATGCTAAACAGTACATTTCCTCAGCAGATTATAAAATAATGGGAGAAGCAATGAAGGATGATAACCATCTTAGAAATGATATGATCTTACTCGTTGCATCAAACGAAGAGTATAACAACGCACTTGATGAACTCAACTCTGTAGGCGATAACAGAGCATTACGTAGTTTTAGGAGAACTTCAAGAAGCGCATTATTATCTGATGCAGAAAGGGACCTGATTGATGCAGAGGACATAAAAGAGGAAGAAATTGCTGAGCTTGAAGAAGACATAGTAAAGGACTTATTAAACCAGATTGATGATTTTGATACCTTACGCGACATTAAAAAGTTCAATAATAAGAAAACTATTGTGATTAATAATCTTACACCCAAGAGCCAGGATAGAGTAAGAGAAGCATTCTTTGAAAGGAGTGGTGAGATTGAAGAAGAAACTACTAAAAGAATACAAACTGAGTATTATGAAGATTATTTAGATGATTATAGGCGAGGCAAGTTAGGTGATTTTACTGAAGACGATATTGAGTATACGTTTGATAAGGGAAGATTAAGTATAGACCAGTTTAGAGACCTTATCTCAAGACTAAGGGAAGTAAAAGAAGAACAAGAGGAATAGAAAATGAGTTATATAAGAGATGGTTCAGAGTTTATATTTGTAGATACCTATAAAAAAAGTGGAGATTATGTATATCCTGCTTCAACAAAAGAAGGAAAAAGATTTATAGAAGATTATGGTGGTGTGAGTGATATGGGGTTAGTAGAGCTTTTTGGAAGGCTTATGAAACAATGTGATGTTGATGAAGTGTATAGGGACTATTTATTACAAAAACTTTCAAATAAATTAAATGTAAAAATTAAAAAAGAATTTATAAAACAAGAGGAATAGAAAATGGTACGAACAAGTATAGAATCAATTAAGTGTCCTTGGTGCAAAGGCGAAGCAACAAAGTGGACAACTGAAAATGGCGAAGGTGGTTCATATTATTGTAGTGTATGTAAGATGAATGTAAAAGAGAGATGAAATGAAAGACTTAAAAGAACTATCAAAATACTTAGCAAAGCAATGCCTAGATAAAGAAAAGACTTATGAAGCAGCATTCAACGAGTTATTTTATCAAATAAATTATGAAGAACTACCTGAAGATTATGAGCCTAGAATAGACAAGAAATTAATTGAATAATCATATTGCGAAAGGGAAGGAAGGAGAGTAAAGCGAAACAACCTGACAATCACCTCTTATAGCATAACTGGAAAACGTAGGTTGTTGTAATAAACGGACACGAAGTTTATGCTATTTCCCCGCAAATATTTAAGGAAAATGACTCAATTTATAGAAGGTTTTATAATATCTGTTCTGTCTCTAGTAGTAATTATGTTATTTGTACTCTTAATCTTCGCTTTTAAAATTATGTTAAAATAAAACGAAACATTTATATACTAATTGTTATCATATAATAAATAGGTAATACCAATGCGAAAGAAGATAATGGTTCTATAGGGGTCATGCCCTACCTCTCCATTATCTAATCGCAAGATTGGTATTGCTTAATGATTAAAATAAGGCGTGAAGAATGATACAAAAAGAAAGAGTGTTTACAATACCAAGGATTGGGATATACACAGAAATATTTAAAGATTTCTTTGAAGAGTTAGGCTTAAAAGTAATATTACCACCAAAACCAACTGAAGAAACAATTAAATTTGGGTGTAGAAATAGTAGTGACATGATGTGTTACCCTTATAAAGTTACTTTAGGTAATTTAAAAGATGCAATTGATATGGGGGCAAATACAATTTTAATGTATGATACAGTAGGACAGTGTAGGTTTAGACACTATCATAAGTTGTATGACTTAGCATTGAAACAACATGGTTATGATATAGATATTATTACTGCAAGAGCAAATATCATTTTCAAGCTGAAGAAGTGTAGTAATAGATCATACTTAAAAATACTAAGAACAATTTATAAATATTATAAGATTATTGTTGCTAAAGAGAAACAAGTAATAATACCTGATAAAGTTAATATTGGATTAATTGGTGAGATTTATACTTGTTTAGATGATGATGTAAATTACCACATAATTGATAAGTTTAAAAAGAAAGATGTCAATACTTATAATACATCAGTACTAAAAGAGTTCTTTAAAATTACGATTGAGAATAAAATACATTTAAACATTTGGGATCGGAAGTATAAGAAAAAGGCGAGGAGATATATTGAAGATAAAATAGGAGGGCATGGATTTGAGAACATTTGTAATACTTATAAACTGATTGACAAGAATATTGATGGCATAGTACACTTATTACCACTGAGTTGTATGCCTGAATCAACCGTTGAGCCAATCATTAACAAAATATGTAAAGAGAATAAAATCCCATTATTAAGAATACCCATTGATGAAACTAATTCAGAAGCAAATGTAAACACGAGACTAGAAGCATTTGTTGAACTAATAAAAAGAAAGAGGGGATTACAATAAAAAAGGAAGTTTATTTAGGAATAGATGTAGGTAGTGTTAGTGCCAAGATGGTAATTATTAATGAAGAGAATGAGGTTATTGCAAAAACATACCAAAATAATGATAATATAGTTAATACAATTATTAAATGCCTAGAAGAATTAAGTAAACAAATAAACATACATGATCTGAATGTACTAGGAGTGGGTTGTACGGGCAGTGGTAGAGAGTTTACAAAGGTAGTGGTTGGTGCAGACACGATTAAAACTGAGATTCTAGCACACTTAACGGCTACACAACACTATGTTAAGGATATTAATACCATATTTGATATAGGTGGAGAAGATTGTAAAATAATCACACTACACCAAGGAGAATGGGATGGGTACATAATGAATAATATTTGTGGCGCAGGTACAGGTGCTGTACTAACAAACGTAGCAAACCTGCTCAATATTGATATTAATGATGTGGGTGAAATTGCTTTAAAAAGTACAAACAAACTAAGCTTCCCAGGCAAATGTGGAGTTTTATGCCAAAGCGCAGTAATTAACCGAAAAAACATGGGTGCTAAGAACGAAGATATTTTAATGGGGGTTTGCAGAGCATTGATTAATAACTATTTAACACTGACAAAGAACTTAGACTTAGAAAAGCCTTTTGTGTTTCAAGGTATGACAGCAAAAAACAAAGCATTAGTTAAAGCGTTATCGGAACAACTCAATGAAGATATAATTGTGTTAGATGATTGTGAATACATGGGTGCAATAGGAATAGCATTACTAGCAAAAGAAGAAACTATAAAAAAGACTAAGTTTAGAGGCTTTGAATTAGACACAGACAAAATTAGAACAAGAAGTTTTGTTTGTGATAAGTGTAGTAACTCATGCGAAATATTACAGATTTATTACGAAAACAAATTTGTTGACAGTTTGAATTCAAAATGTGGGTTATGGAACAATAAAGAAAGGAGTTGATTAAAATTAAGAAAAATAGATATTTATTCATAATGATGCTTGGAGTAATTATTATCCTAGGAGGTGTATTAGTTACAATCATATTAAGATTTAATTAAATAAAGGCGTGAAGCAGAAGTTTCAGGGTGGTTAACACAAGGAGATGCTTCACGACCTTTTTCTCCTGTTTTTATTGAGGAGCTTTTTACTTCTTACTATACTTCGTGAGACTATCTCGCCATTCTTATTGGTTCTAATTACCACATCTTGACGATACTTAGAAGTTTTAACTGCACGCTTAGAACCAGCACGCTTCTTACGATTAAAACCTAACTTACGAGTCTTTGGTTTGAAACGCCTACTTTTGGGTTTTATTAATGTCATTTTTATTTATCTCCATTTATTTTACCAAGGAAGTGCTAACCCTCTGTGACATACTCCTATAACTGGATTTTCTTTAGTATAACCATCAGAAAAATCATAGGTTCCTGCACTACATGATTCAAAACCATATTTGCCCATACAAAATTCTTTTTTATTTTCAGGAACACATACATAACCACTAGGGCAAGTATGTTCTTGATTATACCCAGAGATTTCAGGATTTCTCCATGCTTGACAGGTATCACCATAAGGGGTTGTGTTTTCTAAATAAATGGGGTATCCAAAATATATAATTGCGCCTGTAATCACTCCCAAAAGCAAAAATTGTCCTAAATCCATGTTGTATTCACCATTTCCATTATATAAACCATCCACCGCTTGTTACTCCAGCACTTAAAACTTTTAGTAGTATAAATCCAACTACTCCCATAACTATAGCATAGATCAACATTTGACGAGGATATGAGTACCACATATAAGCTGTTGTTCCCAATCCAAATAATACAATTATTAAGGGGTTTGTTTGTATGGAAAAAACAATAACTAAAATACCTAAAAAACCAAGGACAATAAAATCCCTCCAAAAGTTTGTTTTCTTTGCCATTTTATCTCTTCATAATTAATAAGAGTAGTACCACAGCAATTCCAACGATGATTAGTATGTTTTGTTTTTTCATTTTTCCTCACTTCCAGTTATATGGTGTTTTAATATCATAAATGTATGCTAAATAGAGTAGTACTATTGCTCCTAAGATTATGCTTGTAGGGATAGATACGTTTTGAATAATCCAATCACGTAATCCGAAGGCTACAAGGAATAAGCCTAGACTAAAGGCTACCTTGTTACCTAAGATGCCCATTTCCTTTGAACTAATTCTGTTTACCATTGTCTATTAAAAAGTCTCAGACCCTCCCTCCAACCTAAAGAGACTTATCTCTTTTTACGTCTTTTTGTTGCTTTCTTTTTAGTTTTACTTTTTCTCTTTACTGTTCGCTTTTTCGTTGCTTTACGTTTTTTTGCCATACATACACACCTCCAAATTTTATGTTATTATTTCCTAATAATCAAGAGTAATAATATAAATGCAAATATTCCACTAATAATCGCTATGATTACAGTTACATCAAAATCACCACAGAACTCAGTAATAGAACCACAATCATTAGGGCAAGTTAAAGCTGTTTCAGTGCCTTCACAGACATTATCGCCACAAGTAGGATTTACAGGACAAACACCACAATCGCCTGAACAGGTAGCACAGGTCTCACCATTATTACAAACTAAGTCACCACAATAAGGATCACAATCACTTGCACAATTTAACCAATTCTCTGTACCCTCGCAAGCACCATCACCACAAGCAGTTGGACAATCCTGTTGACAACTATTTAGTTCACCTTCTTCGCAAATACCATTACCACATAATTGACCTGCACAATCTTGTGTACAAGTAGTAAACTCTTCACTTTCACAAATACCATTACCACAAACAGGGTTTGGAACAACTATATGTTCTACCATACACCTATTATAAGTACATTCCCAATTAGTACCATAAGATTTACAATCAACAACTTCAGAAATAATCTTATTAGATACACCATCACAAAAGTATTCAGTTAAATATCTTCCATCATTACATCTATCTGATTCTGTATCAGATATTGCTTCTTTATAATATTCAATAACTGTACTTGCAATTGTTGGTACATTTCCATTATCACCATCAACACAACGCCGATCTTCATTCGCCAAGGTTCTACAAAAAGTTTCAAAACATTCATAATTAACACCTAAACTACTACAATCAAAGATTTCATAATTAATAGTATCACCAGCACAAGATGATTTTAATAATTGACTACTATCTAAACAAAGGTCTTTATACTTACCTATTCTAACACCATCAACTTTTAAATTTGCTTCATCACCTGACTTACTACATCTTACTTGTTTTTCCGTAGATAAATCTGGTGAACGACCATTAGGGATTTCACACTGAGCATCAAAACAATAACGCTTATTTAAACCTGAACCACCACAATCTCTAGTATAAGAATTTATTTCATCACCATCACAATAAGTCTCACGAATCATATCAGGACCAACACATGCATCATTATCTGACCCCAACACAACACTACCATATTTCCACACAGCTACACCCTTTAAATAAATGTTTTCTTTATAACCATCACTATTAGTACAACTCCCTGACACTACTGCCTGAGTATTACCATTACCTGATACCATTACTGCAATAATAGCAATTACTGCAATAATCAATATCATTTTCCGGTTCTTAGATAGTTGAATCATTTCTTACCTAGCGTTTTAATTAAGAATATACCACCTAAAAGCACAACGAAATATAAACCTAAATTCATTGCCAAATTATTGCATGCATCTTCATCATTGAGATCAAACAAAGCATAGTCTTCATAACCGTCACACCAAGGTGCGTCAGGAGGCGGATTTGTTGTACAATCATTAGGGCAAGTTAAAGCTGTTTCAGTGCCTTCACAGACATTATCGCCACAAGTAGGATTTACAGGACAAACACCACAATCAGCAGCACAAGTAGCACAGTTCTCAGCACCGTTACAAGCGCCATCACCACAATAAGGGTCAACCGTACATATACCACAGTCAGAAGAACAGCTAGCGCAGGTTTCTCCATTATTACAAACAAGATCACCACAGAACTCAGTAATAGAACCACAATCATTAGGGCAAGTTAAAGCTGTTTCAGTGCCTTCACAGACATTATCGCCACAAGTAGGATTTACAGGACAAACACCACAATCAGCAGCACAAGTAGCACAGTTCTCAGCACCGTTACAAGCGCCATCACCACAAGTAGGTTCAGGTGGTACAATACCACAACCAACAGGAGAATTTGTTTCTAACCCAAGGCTAGTGTACGGTTCTGTTGGAGTAGTGCTTGTTTCAATCACTGCTACTGAAGGATAGTTC
>Ga0208904_1000676_pt1 | contig 26501 bp, 19 predicted proteins | sample AntAceMetag02UKB_FD_184774 | JGI IMG/M metagenome (GOLD analysis project Ga0208904, IMG submission 184774) | Saline lake microbial communities from Ace Lake, Antarctica - Antarctic Ace Lake Metagenome 02UKB (SPAdes) (version 2) | ecosystem: Environmental > Aquatic > Non-marine Saline and...
TTTGGTCCGAAGCCAATACTGTAGCATTTGCCGATCGTAAAAAGTTAGTTCATTTGACATATATACACTGGTTATGGTTAACCAATGATTTTACCATATTAGTGGTGCATCTAGTTTAGAATGTATCGATTTATTTAACAGGGTTGACAAAAAAACATATATAAAGTATACTTTAACCACAATAAAATAATAAAGTTATTCCGTTTTAGAGAATAGCACCTTGTTTCAACTAGTTTGGAAAGGGATAAATAGATTTTTTTTGTTTATATAAGCAAAAAAACATAAAATTATGACAGAAGAAAAAGTAGAAGAAAAGACAGAAGATAATAAAAGTGATTTTAAGAATCTTTTGCAAGAATATTTTAAGAACATGCCAAAAGTTGGTGATGTTGTTAAAGGTGAAGTAATTGGACTTGATAAAGGTCAAATTCATGTGGATATTGAAGGAATGACAACTGGTGTTGTTCGTGGTCCAGAACTTTTTGCAGAATCAAGTGAATATGCTAATTTAAAAGTTGGTGATGAGGTAGAATCAACTGTAGTTGATCTTGAAAATGAAAATGGTGAGATGGAATTATCATTTAGAATTGCAGGCTTTAAAAGAGCATGGGATAATATGAAAAAATGGATGGAAGATGAAATGACTGTGAAAGCAAAAGTTTTAGGTGCTAACAAAGGTGGTTTAATGATGAAAACAGGTGCTTTATCATCTTTTATGCCAGTATCTCAACTTAATCCAGATCATTATCCTCGCGTATCTGGTGGAGATAAGAATAAAATTTTAGATAAATTAAATGAACTTGTTGGAAAAGAATTAGAAGTTAAAGTTATTGATGTTGATGAAGATCAAGAAAAATTAATCGTTTCTGAACGTGCTGTTTGGGAAGATGCTCAAAAAGCAGTTCTTGAAAGTTATAATGTGGGTGATGAGGTTGATGGTGAAATAGCTGCTCTAACTTCATTTGGTGCCTTTATTAAATTTGGTCAAGGCTTAGAAGGTCTTGTTCATATTTCTGAAATCGCTTGGCAAAGAATTGATCATCCAAGAGATTTGGTAAAAGTTGGAGATCAAGTAAAAGCTCAAATTATTCAACTTGATAAATCAAAAATATATCTTTCAATCAAACGTTTAGTAGATGATCCTTGGAAGAAAGTTAAAGATAAATATAAAGTTGGTACTAAGGTAGAAGGTAAAATTATTAAAGTAGAACCATTTGGTTTAATGGTTGCACTTGATGACGATATTCATGGACTTGCTCATATTTCAGAACTTTCTGATCAACCTATTGCTGATATTAAATCATTGTATAAAGCAGGTGAAACAAAAGAATTTGAAATTGTTTCTTTAGAGCCTGCTGAGCATAGATTAGGTCTTCGAATTGCTGGTGTTAAAGGAAAAAATAGTAAGAAAGTTAAAAAGGAAGAGGAAAAGGTTGAAGAACCTAAAGAAGATGAAGTAGAAGAAGTAAAAGAAGATAAAAAAGTGAAAAAAGAAAAGAAAGTAAAGGAAGAAAAAAAAGAAGAAGCTCCAGTCGAAGAAAAGACTGAAGACGTGTCATCCAAAGCTTCAGCGAAGGATGAACCTAAAGAAGAACCTAAAGAGGAAGTAAAGAAAGAAAAAGAAGATAAAGAATAATTAGATTGTAATAAACAAGAAATCAACTCTACTGCCTGTGGGGTTGATTTTTTTGTTAAAATTTGCTAAAATAAATTGACATTAAATGGCGACAGTGCCTAAGTTAATATAAAAAATAATATGAATAAAAAAACTAACGGAATAAAAGATTTTGTTAAGAATTTTGGGATAGTTTTCATCTCTTTACTAGTGATAGCTGGTCTTTTGAGTGCCTTTAATTTTGGGGGAGATGATGAAATAGAAAAAATTGGTATTGGTAGGTTGGTTTCTCAAATTAACCAAGGTCAAGTAGAAAAAGTGATTGTAGAAGGTGAGATGTTAAAAATTCAATTAAAAAACAAAGATGAAGTAACTCAAGAAGTTAAAAAAGAATCAGGAGAATCTTTTGGTGATATTTTGAAAAATTATGGAGTAGCTCAAGAATCTATAGTAGATTTAGATATTGAAGTGACAGAAGATAATTCCGCAAAGTTTTGGGCATCAGCAATTTTACCAGGACTTATTCCTTTGATAATTATTATTGGATTTTTGTATTTTATGACTCGTGGGGTACAAGGAATGAATAATAAAGCGATGAGTTTTGGTAAAAGTAAATCAACGGAGGGTAGACCAGAGGATAAAAATAAAAAGACTTTTAAAGATGTGGCTGGTGCAAAAGAAGCAAAAGAAGAATTAAATGAAATTGTAGATTTTCTAAAGCATCCTAAAAAGTTTGTTGCTATGGGTGCAAAGATTCCAAAAGGAGTTTTGCTAACGGGTGCTCCTGGAACTGGTAAAACTTTGCTTGCAAAATCTGTATCAGGTGAAGCGGGTGTTCCATTTTTCCATATGTCTGGATCTGAATTTGTAGAAATGTTTGTTGGTGTTGGTGCAAGTCGTGTCAGAGATTTATTTACAAAAGCTCAAAAAGCAGCTCCATCAATTATATTTATTGATGAAATTGATGCTGTTGGAAGAAGGCGTGGTACAGGTGTTGGTGGTGGGCATGATGAAAGGGAACAAACTTTAAATCAAATTTTAGTTGAAATGGATGGTTTTGATCCTAATATTGGTGTGATTGTTATCGCAGCAACTAACAGACCTGATGTTTTAGATCCAGCATTACTTAGGCCAGGGAGATTTGATAGACGAGTGGTAATTGACATGCCTGATATTGCGGATAGAGAAGCTATTTTGAAAGTGCATGCAGTGAACAAGCCGATTGAAAAAGGAGTTTCTTTGAAAAACATTGCTCAAAGAACCCCAGGGTTTACTGGAGCTGATTTATCAAATTTATTAAATGAAGCGGCAATTTTAACAGTTAGAACAAACAAAAAACAAATTGGTGAAACAGAGATTTTAGAAAGTATAGAAAAAGTTTTACTTGGACCAGAGAGAAAAACTCGAGTGATTACTCTTGAAGATAAAAAGATGACAGCATATCATGAAGCAGGTCATGCTGTGGTTGGTCATATGTTAGAACATTGTGATCCAGTTAGAAAAGTTTCAATTATTTCTCGTGGAATGGCAGGTGGTTATACTTTAAATATGCCTGAGCATGATAAGAGATATAAAAAGTTGGTAGAATTTAAAGATGATCTTGCAATGACTTTGGGTGGATATGTAATTGAAAAAATGATTTATGGAGATGAGAATATTTCCACAGGTCCTTCATCAGATCTTGAGAAAGCTACTCAAATGGCACGTAATATGATTACTCGTTATGGTATGAGTGACAAGCTTGGAGCAAGAACTTTTGGTAAACGTGAAGATACTGTTTTCTTAGGTAATGAGGTTCATGAACAAAGAAATTACTCAGACAATACAGCTGACATAATTGACAAAGAGATTTTAGAATTAATTAATGAAGGTTTAGATCGTGCTAAGAAAACTTTGGAAGAAAATAAAGATAAAATGGAAAAGATGGTAGAAGTTTTGATGGAAAAAGAAACTTTGGAACAAGAGGAAATTAAAGAGTTGTTGAAATAACAGTTTGTCATCCCTTCGATAAACTCAGGACAGGCTCTGGTACCGAAGGATCCCTCTAATTTTAAATAAAAAAAGAACCCGTCCCGACGTAATGTCGAGGCGGGTTTTATGCTTAGCTTGCTTGCAATGAAATTACAGGCTAAAGTTAAGAGCAACTCCCGAGGTTAGAATAACATTTTTACCCTTGGGATTGTCCAGTTGTACCATTGCCGTGGTTGGCAATAGGAAGGCAATTTTTTCAGTAATTGACAGCCTCAGAGCAACTCCTCCACCCAGCAAATGAGTCATATCATCCCCATTGGATATATATGCCGGATTTAGCTGGTAGTAAAAGTATGGCAGTACTGCGAATTTCTGGTGCAAGAATACCAGTGGACCAGAAAAAATGTAAGGAGCTGGTGCAGATGAGTCATTAGGTGTTCCTAATCCGATTTCCGTCGACCATCCCCAAAAATCTCCGATGGGGTTGTACATATTTACCCCCACCATGGTTATTGTGGATATTGGGTAGGGCTTATCATTAGCTGCCTTTACCCATACAACCCCTGCCAGCTCGTACAAGCTGATTGAGAAATAGGCCGTTTTTGGACCTTCTTCGTTTTCTTCTGCCAAACACATAGTGCTAAACGAAAGAAATAATGAAAAAACCATCAATGTTGCAAAAAAATGTTTCATGATATCCTCCAGTGTTTTATCCTACCAACATGATAGGATGGTTTATCTTACAATAAAACGGTATAATTGTCAATAGCAGTAAGTTATTAAAAATATGTTTTTTGTGGTATAATAATCAAGTAGAAAGTTTTAATTTTATAATTAAATTTAATATGAAAGAACCAAAATATATAGATGCTATTAAGTATTCTTGGAGTTTTATTTGGCATCATAAAATTTTATGGGGGTTGGGGATTTTAGCTATGTTTATTGGACAATTTGGCTTGGGTAATTTTATTGGAAAAATTTGGGTTTCAGGTGAAAAACTGGTTTTAACTGGAGAGCCAATGGGTCAAGGTGCAAAGTTGTGGTTTTTTGGTTTAACACCATATAATTTTAATGACCTTGCTATTTTATGGCTGGTATTATTATTGTTAACCATAGTAGTTGCTATTAGTTTTATTGGAGTAGTTTCTCAGGGAGCTCTTGTATCTGCTTTTGCTAGTGGAAATAGGAAAATAAAAAATATTTCAAAATTTTGGAATAATGGAGTAAAACATTTTTGGAAAGTTTTGTTGGCTAATGTAATCCAAAAAATAGTATTAGCAATGTTATTTGTTGATTTGGTATTTATCTGGAAATTTATAATGGATTCATCTTGTAGATTTCCAAGTTTAGCCTTAACACTTAGTCTAGGTGTAATATTATTTTTAGCAATTTTAGTTTCCGTTTTATTTATCTATACAATTGGCTATATTGTGGTTGACGATAAAAAAATGTTAGATGCTTTTAATTCTGCTTATAGGTTATTTTCTCGTCATATTTTAGTTTCCATAGAGCTTAGTATAGTTATGGTTTTACTTGGAATAGCATTAGTAGTTGTAATAATTTTAGCATTAGCAGTTTTATATTTTCCTAGTTTGCTAATTGGACTTTTGGCAGGAGCTTTCAATTCCTTTACTTTGTTATTAATCGGAGTTGGTTTAAGTACAGTTTTAGTAGTTGGATTTATAATTTTAGCAAGCGGTGTGTTTAACGCGTTTACAATTTCAGTTTGGACTTATATGTTTATGAGGATGCATAAAGAAGGTTTAAAAAGTAGGATTGTACATCATTTAGAAAAGATTTTAAAAAGAAAATAATTTTATGTCAGGTTTTGGATCAATACAAAATTTATTAAAAGACCATGAAGAAGAGGAAGATGGTGTTAAGAAAAAGAAGATAGATCTTGATAGTGCTGAGGTAAAGTTTGATAAGAAAATGGAAGAGATTGAAATTTCAGATAAAGAAAAAATGGCTATGCAAAAAGCTAATTCTTTAGGTTTGCCTCATGTAGATTTATCACAATTTCCAGTTTCTTCTGAAGCTTTGCGAGCTATTCCAGAAAAAGAAGCTAAAAATAAAAAAGTAGTTTGTTTTTATTATTCTATTGAAGAGATACGTTTGGGTTGTGTTGAGCCAAATGAAGAAATTGAAGAGTTGGCATATCAATTAGCAGAGCGTCATCATGCTCAGATAGGTCTTTATATAATTTCTGATCATAGTTTAGGAAGAGTGTTAAAGCTTTATGGAACTTTGCCGAAAATAAAACCAATCAAAAAAGAAATAAATATTACTGATGAGGAGTTGGCTAAATATCAAGAGAGCGTTAGTACTTTAAATAGTCTTAGAGATCATTTTGATAAAACTTCCGTCACAGAGTTGTTAGTACTTTTGATTGCCTCAGCTCTTAAAACAAATGCTTCCGATGTTCATGTTGAATCAGAAGAAGATGGGGTAAAAGTTAGATATCGTATTGATGGTGTTTTGCATGATGTGGCAGAATTACCTCGAGAAAAATTAAAGAAATTTATATCTAGAATTAAGTTACTAGCATCTTTAAAAATAAATATAGAGGATAGACCTCAAGATGGTCGAGTGACTTTGCGTTTATCAAAAGATACTCTTGATGTTCGTGTTTCTACAATGCCGACTGCTCATGGTGAAAGTGTTGTGATGAGAATTTTGTATGGAAATTACCAAGGTGTTAATATGGATGATTTAGGAATACATGGTGGGTCTTACGCGATGCTTATGCGTGAAATGGAAAGACCAAATGGTATGATTATTACTACTGGTCCAACTGGTTCAGGTAAAACAACTACACTTTATGCAATTTTAAAAAAATTAAATAAAGAAGGGGTGAAAGTTATAACTTTAGAAGATCCGATTGAAATTAAAATGAAAGGAATTAATCAAAGTCAGGTTAATGCTAGTAAAAATTATACTTTTGCTAAAGGTCTTAGGAGTATTCTTCGTCAAGATCCAGATATTTGTATGGTTGGAGAAATTCGTGATTTAGAAACTGCTGATATTGCTATTCAGGCTGCTTTAACAGGTCATTTAATGCTTTCAACAATTCACACTAATTCTGCTTCAGGTGCAATTCCAAGATTTTTATCAATGGGTGTAAAACCATTTTTACTTGCTCCAGCACTTAACGCAATTATGGGTCAACGGTTAGTTCGTCGTATTTGTCCCCATTGTATTCAAGAAGATGAGTTAGATACACATCAAATAGAAAGAGTTGGTGAAATTGTAGCTAAAATGCCAGAAATTGAAAAACAAAAATTAGATTTAGATAATTTAAAATTTTATAAAGGTGCAGGTTGTGAAGAGTGTAGTGGTTTGGGATATAAAGGAAGAATTGGTATTTATGAGATATTTATAATGAATAAAGAAATTGAAAATATTATTTTATCAGGAAAAGTTTCTGAATATATTATTGAAGAAGTTGCTATAAAAAATGGTATGATAACTATGGTGCAAGATGGAATTTTAAAAGCTTTAGATAAAGTTACTAGTTTAGATGAAGTATTTAGAGTTTCTGAGTAATATTAACAAAGAAATATGACTATTAGAAAAATAGACAATGAAACAGTGAATGAACCGCCGGTGCAATTTTATAAAACAATTGCCATCTCTTTTTTGGTGATAACAATTATTCTTTTAGGAGTAGTGGTTTTTATTACTACAAAAAAAGCGACTATAGAAATCACTGCTAAAGAAGACACAAAACAAGTGAGTCTATCATTGAAAGTTGGGGAAACTGGAGATATGGAAGGAACTGTCACTTCTAGATTGTATGAATGGTCAAATAGGTATTATCCAACCGGTGTAAAAATGATTGAAGCTAAAGCAGAAGGTAAAATAGTTGTATATAATAAACAAGCAAAAGATCAACCTTTAATTATTAATACTCGTCTTTTAAGTCTTGACGGAATTTTGTTTAGAATGAAAGAAAGAGTGACTATACCAGCCAATAGTCAAAAAGAAGTTGAAGTTTATGCAGATGTTGTAGGGTCTTCGGGTGATATTTTACCAACGCAATTTACAATTCCTGGTTTGAGTCAATCTTTGCAAACTTTAGTTTATGGTGAAAGTGTAAATGCTATGTTAGGTGGAGTTAGAAAAGTTGGGATGTTGAGCATTGATGATTTAGATGCTGCAAAAGTATTATATAAAGAGCAAGTTAAAGAAGCGTTTTTAAAAGAGCTTGGTTTAAGTAGTCTGGGAGTTGTGTTAAAAATTGATATAGGAAAAATAAAATCAGATAGAGAAATTGGAGAAGAAGTGAGCGAATTTACATTAACTGGATCTAATAGAGTAGTAGCTGTTAATTATGACCCTGGTAGATTGCAAGAAATTATAAATAATAAAGTTTCAGGAGAAATAGATAAAGGAGCTGAGAAGTTTTTAGCTGTTAGTAATGAATCCAGAGTAGAATTAATAGCTGTAAATGAAGAAACAGGAGTAGCAGAATTTTCTGTTTATCAAGAAGTTTTAGTAACACTCGATGTCAATGCCGATAAATTATCAATTATAAATTTTGCTGGTAAGAAAAAAGATGAGATAGAAAGATATGTTTTGGCACTTGATCATGTGACAGGAGTAGATGTTAAGTTTACTCCAGGTTGGATGGTAACAGCTCCAAGTGTATCTGATAAGATAAAAATAATTGTTAAGAGTGTTAAATAGAACTACTAATCTTGACAAGATTTGTAAAAAGTTTTATTATTAACCTAGGTGATTGGAACGGCTACCAACTGTTCTCCTGTAAAAGGATTTATCCAAGACTAAGCCTTCACAGTAAAAGTTAAATTTTCGGGTGGAACCGTCTTAATTGAAAAAAATTATGACCCCGATACCAATATTTTTGGTATCGGGGTTTTTAAATAAAAAATATGAAAATAAATAAAAAAATAATTTTAAAAGGGAAAAGAATTATATTGCGACCAATGAAATTATCTGATGCTAAAGATTATGTTTTGTGGTTTAAAGACCTAGAAGTGGTGCATTATCTTGGCAATAAACTTTTGAATATAAAATTAGAAGATGTAAAGAAATATATTAAATCAACAAATAAAGATGAAGGTCAATTATTATTTGCAATAATTGCAGAAGATGGAAAGCATATTGGTAATACAGCTTTGAGATTTTTCAAAGATGATAAGAGAGCTGGCTTAGGGTTAGTAATCGGTGATAAAAATTATTGGGGAAATGGATATGCTGGGGAAATTGTGAATCTACTTGGAGATTATATATTTAAAAAGTTAAAATTTGAGAGGTTTGATTTAGTAGTTTTTTCTCAAAATAAAAGAGCTTTTACAGCTTATAAAAAAATAGGTTTTAAAAAAGAAGGTACACTTCGAAATTATACTTGGAATTGGATAGATAAAGAAATGCAAGATCAATATGTGATGAGTATCTTAAAAAATGAGTGGTTAAATAAATAATATAATTAAAATAAATATAAATATATGTCAAAAGAAGAACAGGTAAACATGGAAAGACATAGCATGGCTCATTTAGTAGCTAGTGCTGTGCAAAAACTTTATCCAGATGCTAAATTTGGAATTGGTCCAACTGTCGAAAATGGATTTTATTATGATATTGATTTTAAAGAAAATATTACTGAGGAAGATTTAAAGAAAATTGAGAAAACTGCAAAAAAGATGGTTTCTCAAGGCTTAGAATTTGAAAGAAGTGAAATGAAAATAGATGAAGCTATTAAATATTTTAAAAAGTTAAAACAAGATTATAAAGTAGAACTTTTAAAAGATTTAAAAAGCAAAGGCACTACAAAAGTTAAAGGAGAAGAAGTAGAGAATAATGAAAAAGTAGAAAATGTTTCAATTTATAAAACAGGTGAATTTGTTGATCTATGTCGTGGTCCCCATGTTGGTTCATCTAAAGAATTAAATGCTAAGGGTTTAAAATTAACAAAGCTTGCTGGTGCATATTGGAGAGGTGATTCTGATAATGCTCAACTTCAAAGAATTTATGGAGTGTGTTTTGAAAATGGTGAAGAACTTAAAAAATATCTAGAACTTTTAAGAGAAGCAGAGAAAAGAGATCATAAAAAACTTGGAAAAGAATTAGGACTTTATAGTTTTCATGATGTTGCTCCTGGATTTCCATTTTTTAAACCAAAAGGAACAGTTATTTTAAATGAACTATTAAAATATTGGCGTGAAGTACATGATATGGCAGATTATGGAGAAGTTAGAACTCCAGTTATTTTGTCTCGTAAACTTTGGGAGACATCAGGGCATTGGGAGAATTACAAAGAGAATATGTATACAACAGAAATTGATGATGAGGATTATGCAATTAAGCCAATGAATTGTCCAGGAGGAATGCTTCTTTATAAAGAAGAACCACATTCATATCGTGACCTACCTTTGCGTTGGGGTGAAGTTGGACTCGATCATCGTCATGAATTGTCTGGTGTTTTAAATGGTCTGTTTAGAGTTCGTGCTTTTTGGCAAGATGATGCTCATATTTTTATGAGAGAAGATCAGATTAAAGAAGAGATTTTAGGAGTATTAAAATTAGCTGATGAAATGTATTCAACTTTTGGTTTGGATTATCATTTGGAATTATCAACTCGGCCTATTAAATCAATCGGAACAGATGAGGCTTGGGAATCTGCAACAGAAGGTCTAAAAGGTGCGTTAGAAGAATATGGGAAAGGTTATGAATTAAATGAAGGTGACGGTGCTTTTTATGGACCAAAGATTGATTTTCATGTTAAAGATGCATTGGGAAGAACTTGGCAATGTGGAACTGTGCAACTTGATATGAATTTACCAGAAAGATTTGATTTAACTTATGTAAACGAAAAGAATGAAAGTGTTCGTCCAGTTATGATTCACAGAGTTATTTTTGGTTCGTTTGAAAGATTTCTTGGAATTTTGGTAGAACATTATGCCGGAGCTTTTCCTCTTTGGCTTTCTCCAATTCAGGTACAGTTATTAGCAGTGTCAGAAAAACATGTTGATGGCGCAGAGAAGTTAAAAAAAGAATTAAAAGAATTAGGAATAAGAGTCGGTTTAGATATTAGTGACGAAACAGTAGGGAATAAGGTGAGAAAAGCAGTCAAGCAAAAATCTCCTTATATTGTAGTGGTGGGAGATAAAGAGTTAGAAGGGGAAGATTGGACAATCCGTGTCAGAGGAAAAGAAGAACAATTAAATATGAGTAAAGATAAATTTATTGAAAAGGTTAAGAAAGAAATTGAGAAGAGAAGTTAGAATAGGGATTTGATAAATTAAATCATACAGTTTATTACTTTTAGAGAGACGTTCCGGGTCACTCGGGCCAAGTCTTTATGCTCTCTAAAAGTAATAAACTGTATTTGAATGTAAAATTATTATTTACCATTTATGAAAGAAAAACAACATAAATATTATATTAAAACCTTTGGTTGCCAAATGAATAAAAATGATTCAGAACGTGTTTCATCATTTTTGAATTCTTTGGGTTTAGAAAAAGTTGATAAACCAGAAAGTGCAGATTTAATTATTGTAAATACTTGCAGTGTAAGACAAAGTGCAGAAGATCGAGTTTTTGGGATGATTAAAAATTGGCAAAAGTTAAGAAAGGGAAAACCTAATTTGATTATTGCGGTAACAGGTTGTATGCCTGGGAGGGATAAGGAAGGAAAAATTAAAGATAAAATTCCAGGGATTGACCTGTGGTTTGGAATAGATGATCTACCTCAATTACCAAAGTGGTTAGAAGGATTATCTGTCATTCCTGCGAAGGCAGGAATCTCAGAAGAATCTCTTAAAGACTATCTCCAAATAAATCCAAATCGAGATAATAATACTCAAGTTTTTATTTCTATTCAAACTGGTTGTGATAATTTTTGCACATACTGTGTTGTACCTCATGCTCGTGGAAGAGAAAGAAATAGAAGGTTAAAAGATATTTTAGAAGAGATAAAAATCGCAGTTAATAATGAGGCAAAAGAAATAACTTTACTTGGGCAAGTTGTTAATAATTATCAGGCTAGTGATGTAGAAAATTTTTCAAAAGATAACCCATTTAAAAATCACTTCGCTGCTCTTCTTTGGGAAATAAATAATATAGAAGGAGAATTTAGAATTCATTTTACCGCTCCTGATCCACAGTATTTTTCTGAGAACCAGGTAAAAGCATTATCACTTCCAAAGCAGATTAATTTTTTACATATTCCAGTGCAGTCAGGAGATAATAAAATATTAAAAAAGATGAATCGTCATTATGCACGAGAAGTATATATTGATTTAATTAAAAAGATAAGAAAAGAAAAGCCAGATATTGCAATTGCGACAGATATTATTGTTGGTTTTTGTGATGAAGGTGAAAAAGAATTTAAAAATACAGTTGACCTATATAAACAGTGTGACTTTGATATTTCTTATAATGCAAAGTATAGCGAAAGGTCAGGAACGACAGCTGCGAAAGTTTTAAAAGATGATGTAAGTATAGAAGATAAGAAAAAGAGATGGTTTATTTTACAAGATTTAATGGAGGGAATAACTTTAAATAAAAATCAGAAATACCTAGATAAAAAAGTTAGAGTTTTAGTTGATAAATGTGTTGATGGAATATGTACTGGTAATTCTGATGAAATGAAAATTGTACAATTTTTAGGAACAGAAGAGTTGGTGGGGACTTTTCAAAAAGTTAAAATAATTCAGGCGTTAACTTGGATATTGAAAGGTAAATTGAAATAGGTAAAATAAAAAAGAAACTACAGTTTAAACTATAGTTTCTTTTTTCATTCTTATTGTTTTTTTCTTAACTATAAAATCTTTCACCACATTGTCATCCTGAGCTTGTCGACCGCGTGTCGCCTTAGCTTTAGCGGTGGCACAAGGATCCCTTAACAAAGTATTATCCTTTCCTTTTACTTTTTGACATCAAAAAGTAACAAAAACTACTGGGCTATCAAACTTTTCAATAATTTACATACTTATTTCACTAAAACCCACTAGTTTTGCTCTGCAAAGAGTGAATTTTCCCTTCGGGACGTTCAATTTCGTATGTAAATTAAATGAAAAATTCTCAACGCCCAGACCCAAATTAACGGGTGATTGTGATAATTATTTTTTAAAATTGGTCTCCAACCAAATGCCCAGTACTCCACGCAACTTGAAGATTGTATCCGCCAGTTGGACCGTCAATGTCTAATACTTCTCCAGCAAGGTATAAGTTATCTATTATTTTTGATTTACAAGTTTTTGGATCAATTTCTTTTAAATTTACACCACCAGAAGTAATAATTGCTTTTTCAAAACCAACTAATCCAGAAACAGTTAATTTAAATTCTTTTAAAAGTTTAACTAGAGTTTTTCTCTCTTCTTTAGTTACTCCATTTACTTTTTTATCAGGGTTAATTTTAGATAATTCAATCATTACAGGAATTAATTTTTTTGGCATTAATTTACCCAGACTATTTTTAAATTGTTTATTTTTTATTTCCGCAAAGTCTTTTTGTATTCTTTTGTCCAAAGTAGGGAAATCAAGAGCAGGTTTAAAATCAATTGTCATCCTGAGCTTGTCGAAGGATCCCTCCTTCATATTTTTTTCAACCACTTTACTTAAATTTAGAATAATAGGACCACTTAATCCATTACTAGTAAAAAGTGCTTCACCAAATTCTGATCCTAGTTTTTTCTTGTTCCAAATACTTATCTCTACATTTTTTAAACTTAAACCTTCAAGTTGTTTTGCGGTATTTTCTTTTACAATGATTGGAGTTAAAGCGGGTCTAGGTTCTGCAATGGTATGTCCTAGATTTTTAAGCCACTCATACCCATCTCCGGTTGAACCAGTCCCTGGATATGATTTTCCGCCAGTCGTAATTAAGTAGCTGTCAGCAATAATTTCTTCACCATTTTTTAGAATTATTTTTTCTATTGAGTTGTTCTTGTTTATAATTTTTTTAACTTCTGAATTTAATTTTACTGCCACTTTATTTGCTCTTAATTGTTTTTGTAGATGATATAGAACATCTTTAGCTGTGTCTGAAACAGGGAAGACCCTGTTTCCTCTTTCTACTTTTGTTTTAAGTCCAGAATTTTCAAAAAAATCTATCACATCTAAGTTGGAAAATTTATTTATTGCAGAATAGAGAAATTTTCCGTTTTGTCCATAAATACTAATTAGTTTTTTTAAATCTTCTTCGGCGTTTGTAATATTACACCTTCCTTTTCCAGTAATTAAAAGCTTTACTCCTAAGTATGGATTTTTTTCAATTAAAATAACACGAGCACCATTTTTGCTCGCTTGAATTCCTGCCATCATTCCAGCTGGCCCTCCACCGATTATTGCTAGGTTATATTTTTGACTGTTCATTGCTTTTTAAGCTAAATAATGTTAATCTGTTAAGTATAATACTTAATTTTAAGTATTTAGTCAATTTTCCTAGATTCTCGATTGGGGTCGGGAATGATAAAGCCTTCGGTTTATGAAAAAAATATTACCAAAAATTTTAGTAATACTTGGACCAACAGCTAGTGGAAAAACTAGCTTAGCTTTAGAATTGGCAAAAAAGTATGATGGTGAGATTGTTTCAATGGATTCAAGGCAGGTTTATAAAAAAATGAGGATAGGGACAGATAAACCAGTGGGTGAATGGAAGAGGGATCCTTCGGTTCCTCAGGATGACAATAAGGGAAAATTTTATATAGTTAAAGGAATTCCACATTACATGATGGATATATATGAACCAGATGAAGAATTTTCTTTGGCAGATTTTAAAGAACAAGCAGTAAAATATATTAAAGATATTTTAAAGAGAGGAAAACTTCCAATTTTAGCAGGTGGTACAGGTTTATACATTGAAGCCATAATAGATAATATGGATATTCCGACTGGTGAACCTGATAAAAAATTAAGAGTTGAATTAGCAAATAAGTCATTAGGAGAATTGCAAAAAGAATTAAAAGAAAAAGACCTTAAGTCGTATAAAGTTATTGATATAAAAAATCCACATAGAGTAGTTCGTGCTCTCGAAGTTGCTATAAAAACTGGAAAATCTTTTGTAGATTTAAAAACAAAATCTGATCCAATTTTTGATGCACTTCAAATTGGAATAAAATTAGATAGGGAAGTGATGTATGAAAAAATTAATAAAAGAGTTGATAAAATGATTGAAGAAGGATTGATTGAAGAGGTGAGAGGTTTGGTTGATAGTGGTTTTCAATATGGATTGCAAAGCATGTCGGGAATAGGCTATAAACAAATCGGATATTTTTTAAAAGGTGAAATGAGTTTAGCTGAGGCGATAGAACTTTTAAAAAGAGATACTCGGCGTTATGCAAAAAGACAAGTTTCTTGGTTTAAAAGAGATGAGAGGATAGAGTGGGTTGAGGGTATTGATGAGACAGAAGAGTTGGTGAAGAAGTTTCTTTTAAATTAATTAATACTTTTAAGAGATCTCTCCACTACACTCCACTTCGTTGCGTTTCTTCGCCAGCTGGCGGACGAGATGACAACGGACGTGCTATTGTCATTCCGGACTTGATCCGGAATCTTTTTTTAGATGAATGTTTAAAATATAATTACTTAGAAAGATCCTGAAACAAGTTCAGGATGACAAGTGAGAGTTTGTTTCGTTCCTCACAATGAAATTAAACAATAAAAAAAACTTCTCAATTATGAGAAGCTTTTTTTTATTTAATTTTATAACTTTATTTCTTCTCCTATAAAACTTAAAGTTTCTTTTGTTATAGTATCGGTCGCTTCAATATGTACTTTGGAAACTAATATTTCTTGACTGAGATCTTTTTTGCTTAGTTTAATTTTTATAGGTAAAGCAAAGATATCTACCTCAACTGGCATTTGTTTTATTTCCCAAGTTATTTTACTATTCTTTTCATCATAAAATAATTTACCATCTATACTGTCCTCAGTAGTAATTGAATTAATATTTCCATATACATCGGCACTTATTTTAATATTTTCTAAAGGATGGAAGCTGTTATTTATTATCCAAGTTACATTATGTACTTCTTTTCCATCTTCTTTAGTGATTTTATCTCGGTTTTCAAAACTTAAATCAGAATTTATAGTAATATTAATTGGATTAGAAGAAATTACTTTTTCTTTTCCATCTTTTTCAAAACTAATTTCCGAAGTGATATTAATTATATATCCTTGAAGTTCACTTAAACTAATTTCATTTGAATTTTTAATTGGAATATTTAAATCAATAACTACTTCATCACCAGAAGTTATATTTTCAAGAGCAGGTATATGACGTTTGTTCCAAATGATTTGACCGCGTCTATGATCGTCTGTTAATTGAATTCCTTGAATATCGCCATCATTATCATCTGATACTTCAGCCCAATCAAGTAAACTATCTCTTTTTAAAGCAGGAGCATCTAACCAAAGTTTAATTTTGGCGTTAGAAAATTCTTCTTCGCTAGAATTTTTAATACGTAAACTGATGGTTAAAAGTTCGTCAGGTACACTGCTAAAATCTTTAGTTGAGCCATTGATTGCTAAACTATAACCAAGATCATTTTTAGATAATAAAGAATTAATTTCTGATTTAGCAAGACTATATGTTTGACCTGAGTTTGTGTAGAGTTGTAAATCTATTCCAGCAGTTAATTTATCGTCTTCTGACTCGCTGTATTTACCAGTAATAGTAAATTCTTGTTTTTCTAAAGTACTAGTTGTTGTTCTATCTGCTATTACCCATATTTTATCTTGGTTTAATTCTGGCTCAGATTCTGTGATATAGAAATTTTCTGGGAATTGAGGAACCAGCTCTATTACTTGTCCTAAAATACTTTCAGTAGTTTCTAAAGTAAATTTATATTCCACATCGTTTCCTACAACCACACTATCTGGTCCTGTCACAGATAATTTAAAAGGAGTTTGGTCGATTTTATTAGTTAGAGTTGCTACGGTTTGTAATTCTGATTCAAAGTTTTTAGGGCTGTAGTTTAAGAACGCACGTAATGATTGTTCTTGTTTAAGAGCACCATACATTTTGCCAGTAATTTCAATATAGCCTGTTTCTTTTGGGTTTAAGATATCTAGATCCCATTCGTTGTTAGTAGAGTTCTTTCCTTTAGGTATGGTTTCTATAATTTCAAATCCATTTGGATATTTAACACTTAAGACCACGTTGTTTAAATCCATTTTTTGTAAATTACTATAATTAATACGATAGGTAGTAGTTGTTCCCAGGTTTACATATTTAGGACCTTCAATACTAAGTTTTACACTATCTTCTGTAAAAGTTTTATTTCCTGGAAAAGTGAAAAATCCTATCCAAGCTATTCCAGCAAAAAAACCACCTAAAATAATTAAGGTAAAGAAAAATTTTAAAATCGGATGTCTTTTTTTTATTTGAATTTCGTTCATCTTAGATGAACCTTTTTTATTTTCATAGATATCATCTAAAAAGCCTTCGATTTCTTTTTTTTCTCTAACTTTTTTCTTTTTTCGTGGTAGTGTTTTTCGGATAGGTTTTTTAATAGTTTTTGGTGTAGTAATTTTCTTAGTTGTTATCCTCCTTTTTTTAACAACTTTTTTTTTATCATCGTCTATTTTTTTACTAGAAAAACTTCTTTTTTGTGGAGGCATATTTTATTTTGTAGTTTATATTAAATTATTTTTAAGTGAGCCGATGCTTTTTATTTTTGCATTAAAATACTAAATATCTGGTCTTTTTCTAATTTAGGAATTTGAATTTTAGCACCATTTACAGCTAGTGTCAATCCATCTCCTTGGCTCCAAGTAGGTGACCAAGTATCTTGAAAAATCACCTGACTTGAAAAACCAGTTTCATTTCCAGATTGTCTTTGTATTATTAATTGATATTTAGCAGTTTGTTTTGTATTGCTAAAAGTATTCCAGAATTTATCCATTTTAGTAATCTGTTTTAAGTTTATTTTAAAAGGTAATCTATAAGAGAATTTTATTTCTGATATTTCTCCCGGTTTTGTTATTGTCCAATTACCAAAAGAAGTTTTACCAAATTCTTTAGTAATTCTAGTACCAGAATTTGAATCCATTTTTACTAATTTTTCTAATCTATTTAAATCTTCATCTTCGCTATACCATTTTTCTGGAGATCTAAAGTATTTTTCATCAGGCCAATTAAAACCCTCAGCTGTTAAAAGTTCACTGCCTTCAGGAACATAAAGACGTAAGTAGTTGATGTTAGTTGTACCGTATAGGTGTTCTTGATTATTTCCAACATGCTCTCTTTTAATAATCACGTTATTAATTATACTTCCGTCTGGTTGCACTAAAGATTCATGATGAATTTCTTGTATAATATTTGCATCACTTTTTTGTCCTTGAATATTACTATTAACAACCATTAAATAATCCTGTCCTTTTTTTGATTTAATTATTTTTCCAGCCCAACCAAAATTTGAGACAGCATTTTGACTAGCATCATCTTTAAAATATACTTGAATTTCTTTTTTATTTAAAGCGTCATTTAAATTAGCAAGAAGAGGTAGTGTTTCGCTTGCGTTAATATTTTCTATATAATCAACCAAGCTTGGAGCTAGGTCAGTTAAAATCTGTTTTGGTTTATCTTGCTTTTTTTCTTCTCCTGTTTCAACGATTGTTTGAATTGTTTTTATAGCATTTAAAGAACTTAATTTTACGTCTCTTTTTTCATCAATGATAGGTCCAGTTAAACTTAATAATCTTTCGAGGACACTACTATTAATTGCAATCACACCATCAGCAGTTAAGTTACGACTTTTTCTAAAAAACCATAATAATTTTTCCGCACTATCTGGGAAATTTGGAAACCAATTAGCATCTTGGAATTCCCAACGTTTATTAGCAATTAGCAAAGGTGCTGGTGGTTCAATAAATTCTGTTAATTGTCCTTGTAGGTCATAACTTCCGCCAGCTGGAATAGTTAAGTTTTCAATCTTTCCATTTTTAACATCTAGGATTGCAAAACTTCCTACAAAACCGCCAGTGGCTCTAATCTCAGCTTCGTTTTGGAATACTAACAAGTATCGTCGCATTCCTTGTTCGCCAAATATTTCTTGGAAAGTATTAGCGAGTTTAGAAATTTCTTCCAGATCATTTATTAAAGATTTAAAAATTTGTCGGTATTCATTAAAAGGGGATTGATATTCAAGTGGTAAAACACTTGTGTCAGTTTCTTCTAGATATTTAAGTGATTTTTTGTAATGAGGAAGGGCTAGTTGTAAGTGTGTTAAAGTCGTTCCGATTCTACTATTGGATTCATCTTCTATTTTTTCGCTAAGTCCTTTTAATAAATAAGCATTACCAAGCGATATGGATTGTCCAGCAAGTATTAGATTTTGTCGGCTAGTCACTTGATTATTTAATATCGGTACAACTTTAACTATTTTTTGTAATAATTTATGATGATTATTCATTGTTTCCGTTGCGTCATTAAATTTCTTTAAGGCATTGGTGAGAGAAGACTGTGCATTTAATAAATCTGATTGCATTAAAGAAAGAGTAGCGTCTTGTAAAGACATAAAACCTTCAGTAGAAGAGTCCGTCACCTCATTTGTTAAAAGTTTTATTTGGCTGTATTGAGTTTTAACTTGGCTAGGAAGAATTAAAAGCATAGCAATAACTGCAAAACTAACAGTTGCTTTTTTCCAAGCAATCATTTTAAAAGCATTGGTAGTTTGCTCTATTTGGTTTTGAATACCCGTTTTTAAATTTTTAAAAGGGTTTGTAAAATGAAAGTTGATTTTTTTTCTATTTCCATTGATAGAGAATTTTGGCAAACTGTCTATCTTTGTTTTTATAGTATGTTTTTTTTGAAGTAATTTAGTAGGGATTTTTTTAGTTTCAGTTTCTTCTATAAAATTATCTTGAAATTCATGTAGATTTACCATTAAACTTTCTTTACTAAACTTTTTTTCAGATTTTTTCTCTAGGTTATGATAATAATGAAAAAGTGAAGATTCAGAATTTTCTGGAGAATAACTTTTTACTTTTTTCCAAGCTTTACTACTTCCTTTTTTTAAATTAACTAGATGAGGAGATAAAAGAGGGTCGCTACCAACATGATGGATAAAAAATTTAACCGGTTTTGATACGGCTTTTTTTGTAGATGATTTATCAGTTTGTTTGGTCTCAACCTTGGTAGTACAAGTAGTCTTATTATGACCTGTCTTACCACAAACCGTACATCTACGAATCTGTCTCTTTTTTATTTTTTTAGCAAGCATGATAAAAAATTATTTTCAAACGAACCGAGAGTCGCACAAATGCGGAAGCATTTGTATGACCGAGGTAAGTGTAGAAAACAAAGGGTATAATATTTCGCCCCTTGGGGCGGAATAAGAGTTCAGGGTTTGCCCTGAGGTTAATACTCTTTATTTCTCTTTTATGACTGTATTATATCATATTTTTGTTTCTTTTTCCAAGCTTAGTTGTGTATAAAAATAGTGTTCAATCTATTTCTCCCAATCAACCACGACAAAACCTTTTCCTCGTTTTTTTACCACTACTTTTTGTCCTTCTCTCCATTTTAATTCTCTAACCCCACCAATAGGTAAGCTTATAATATAGCTTCCGTTTGAGCTTTGTATTTTTCGTATTTCTTCTTCGTGTACTTTTTGTCTAGACATATTTTAAGTTTAGTAATTTATCCATATGGTTTTCCATATGGAATACCATAGGGATAGTATAACATAAAATAATAAATTAGTAAAGTGTTTTTGTCTATAATCTCAGCTTGACATTTTAACTAAAATTTGTTATTGTCACATTATATACAATTTATAAATTCGGTTCTTTGATATATAATAGGCTTAAGATAAAAACCTCTTGAAAGGAGGAAAGTTATGAGTTATCCAGAAATTGGAGAAGCTTTCGAGCTTATGCTCAAAAGAAAAGATCCCGACGTCCAACCTCTGGCTATGGTCAAAAACTATGGCTACGACCCTGAGGGTTGGGAGTACAATGGTAAAAATGTTAAGGGTAATCCAACTCAAAAATTCAAACTCATCCAAGTGGGCGGTACTTGGGATGAGATTGGTAAAGTGGTTGGCAATGACCTCGAAGGTCAGTGGTTGGAAGCATTTCGGGCTAAATTTTCCGAATTTGATGATGAATACTATATCAATGTTTATGATGATTCGTGGGTGGATCCTAGTGGTGTTTCTCGTTATCCATGTATTGATGGGTATGGGTCTCCGCGCTTCTTTTCTCGAAATGGTGTATTTAGTCAGCATTGTTTATGGATTGTTCCTATCAAGGAAGAGAAAAGAGACGGGAAACCATGGTATTATCGAATTTTGAAATCTTTCAAAATGGTATCTTGATTCCTTTGCTGTTAACCTCGTGCGTTTGTTCGCACGAGGTATTTTTTTTGCAATTTAAAAACCACCTTATTAAAGATGGTTTTTTGATTGTTTAAGTATTTTGATACCGGATCAAGCCCGGCATGACAATGTTAAATTAGGGATGACAATAGCGAGCACAGGGATGACAGGAATTTTTAAACATCCAAATTCTTTACATTCTTGGCATTAGTTTGGATAAACTTTTTACGAGGAGCAACATCTCCACCCATTAAGATCTCAAATATTTCATTTGCTGCTTCGGCATCTTCAATCACAACACGTTTCATTTTTCTATGCTCTGGATTCATAGTTGTTTCCCAAAGGTCTTCTGCGTTCATCTCACCCAAACCTTTGTATCTTTGTACATTTACTTTTGAGCCACCAATTCTTAAAGCTCCTGTCTCATCCTGTTCTGCTTTTTTACCTTTACCGTGTTTTTTAACCAAGTCGTCTATAATTTTATCTTTATCTTCTTCAACATAAGCATATTCTAAAGTTTTGCCATATTTAATTCCGAAAAGTGGAGGTTGAGCAATATAAATATGACCACTAGTTATAAGATCTGGGAAATATCTAAAGAAGAAAGTTAAAAGCAGAGTTCTAATATGTGATCCATCAACATCCGCATCAGTCATAATAACAATTTTATGATATCTAAGTTTTTCAATATTAAATGTTTCTCCAATACTTGTTCCAAAAGCAATAATTAGAGATTTTAATTCGTTATTAGTTAAAATTCTATCCATTCTAGCTCGTTCCACATTAAGAACTTTACCACGAAGAGGTAGAATTGCTTGAGTATGACGATTTCGTCCTTGTTTGGCAGATCCTCCAGCAGAATCTCCCTCAACTATGAAGATTTCTGATTCTTCTGCTTTGCGACTTGAACAATCTGCAAGTTTACCAGGTAGAGTAAAACCTTCTAAAGCACCTTTTCGTAAAATAGTGTCCCTTGCAAGTTTGGCTGCGTTACGAGCTCTGGCTGATAATAAACATTTACTAATAATACTTTCCGCATCTTTAGGGTGTTCTTCTAGGTAAGTAGCTAAAGCTTCACCAAAAACTTGTTCTACAGCAGTTTTAGCTTCAGTATTACCTAATTTTCCTTTAGTTTGCCCTTCAAATTGTGGTTCTCTAACTTTGATAGAAATTACAACGTTCAATCCTTCACGAACATCTTCACCACTTAGATTAGCATCTTTTTCTTTTAAAATGTTTTTAGTACGAGCGTAAGAGTTAAGAGTTCTAGTTAAAGCACTTCTAAATCCAGCTACATGAGTACCTCCGTCTGGATTGTGAATGTTATTTGTAAAAGCAAACATACTTTCAGTAAATTCACTAGTATATTGCAGGGCAAGTTCTACATTAATATCATCTTTTTCTTTTTCAACATAAAAGATATTTTTGTGTCTAACTTCTTTATTTTGATTTAGATAACGAATATAAGAAGCAATTCCTCCTTCAAATAAAAATTGATAAGAAGGGTATGGAAAATTAAGAGCAGTTTCATCTTGTTCTTTTTCTTCTTTAGAACGTTTATCATGAATAACAATATGAACACCTTTTGTTAGGTAGGCATATTGACGAAGATGAGTAATAATTGTTTTCCAAGAAAAATTAGTTGTTTCAAAAATGCTTTCATCAGGTCTGAAAGTAATTGTAGTACCAGTATCTTTACATTTGCCGATTGCCTTTACTTTTTTAACAGGTTTACCACCAAATTTGAATTCTTGAACCCATATTTTTCCATCACGATGAACTTCTGCTTTTGTATAAGATGATAAAGCATTTACAACTGAAATACCTACACCATGCAAACCACCAGATATTTTATAACCAGAACCACCAAATTTACCACCAGCATGAAGTTTAGTCATTACAATTTCGAGGGCACTTATTTTTTCTTTAGGATGAATATCTGTTGGAATACCACGACCATTGTCTATTACCTCAATCATATGGTCTGGCAAAAGAGTGACTTCTACTTTATCACAAAAACCACCCATGGCTTCATCGATGGCATTATCTACTACTTCCCAAATTAAATGATGTAAACCCCTTGGTCCAGTTGTTCCGATATACATTCCGGGGCGTTTTCTCACCGCTTCTAATCCTTCCAAAACTGAGATGTCTTTAGCACTGTATTCGTCTTTTTGTGGTGATATTTTTTTAGCTTTGTTAACAGTCTTTTTAACCTTTTTTATCTCCTTCTTTTCTGCTTTTTTAGTCGGCATAATTGTTAAATTATTATAATTTTATGCATATATTTTAGCATATTTAGCTTTTTTATACAAGGATGAAAAGTTTTTTGTTCACTAATAGTTTAAAATAATGTATAATATAAGTATTATAATAATTAAAAAAAGATGAGTAATTTTAATAAAGAATTAAATAAGCAAGATAAGAAAGAAACAGAAGGTGGTATTTCAGATTTAGTAAAAAAATTGACTAAGACTGATGAAGATGAGGTTGAAGAAGTTGTTGATAAAAAAGATGAGAAACTAAATGGTAAGAAAAATATTGAGCAATATATTGATACGACTGGTGAGCTTAGTAGTAAGAATTTAAAATTTTATCTTTGGTTTTCAAAGCATAAAGTATTTTTTTATCGTTTCTCAGTAGTTTTATTAACCGTTTTTATTGTTTCTAGTTTGGCTTATAGTATTTTTAAAATAAGTGATTATGGAATTTTTGGATATACAGAAGATCAGATTTTATATCAAGACCTAGCATCTTCCTATGATTACACAGGAATACATGCTCGTTATGCTCCTCAACCTTTACAAATCTTAGATACAAAAGTTATAGAAAGTGGAGTTGATAAATTTGACTTAATAGCAGAAGTTTTTAATTCTAATAAATGGTTTAAAGTTGAGTTTGATTATTTCTTTGTTGTTGATGGCGAAGAAACGAGAAAAGAACATGTGGTATTTATGCCGTCAGAATTACGACCGATTGGAATTTTAGGAATAGAAAGTGAAGGACATATTGGAGCTAATAATTTTATAATAAGCAATGTTAAATGGAATCGTGTTTCTCGTCATGATGTTAGTGATATAGATTCTTGGATGGAGGAAAGATTGCAATTTCAAGCTCAAGATGTAGAATTCTTACGTTCTGGTGGAGAAGCTAATTTGGGTACACATATTATAAAGTTCAATGTGTTAAATGATAGTGCTTATAGTTATAAAACACCAATGTTCCAAGTTGGACTTTATCAAAATGGTGCTTTAGTTGGTTTGATGCCAATACAGTTTGATGATTTTTATACTTTAGATATTAAAGCAGTTGATTTTCGTAGTTTTGTAAATAATTTGTCAGTAACAGAAATAGAATTATATCCTATTATTGACCTGTTTGATGAAGAAGTATATACTCAGAGATAATAAGAGGGCGTTTAATTTTTATTACAGGATATGATTAGTTTGCGTAAGTTTTCTTCTGGGAATTTTGATTGGCCTTTATTTGTATCAGTAATACTTTTGTTTTGTATTGGTTTAATGGCGATTTACAGTGTTGATTTATCGCGAGGTGGAGAATTGATTTTTTTCAAAAAACAAATGGTGGCTTTTGGAATAGGAATGGGATTATTTTTGTTTGCGGCGACTCGTCAGCATACTTTTTTTTATACTTTTTCTAAATCTGCTTATCTTCTTTCTTTTCTACTCTTAGTTGCAGTTTTAATCTTTGGTCATCAAGTGAGAGGAACAACTGGTTGGTTTGTTTTTTCTGGTTTTTCTTTTCAGCCTGTAGAATTTGCTAAAGTTGGTTTGATATTATTTTTAGGATATATTACAGCTAGTTTTGGTCGACGTTTTGAAAAACCTATTTATTTTTTCGGAACAGGTTTAATTGCCCTTGTGCTTATTGGGCTCGTTATGCTTCAACCAGACCTTGGGTCAGCTGTGCTTTTGCTTTCTATCTGGTTTGGAATCATGTTGATTGTTGGAACTCGTAAATTATTTCTCGTTTTATTTGTTTTGTCAGGTATATTAATCTCTTTGTTTAGTTGGAATTTTCTTTTTGAGGATTATCAAAAAGACCGAGTTTTAACGTTTATTTCTCCTGAGAGAGATCCTCTTGGAGCAGGATATAATGTGACCCAAGCTTTAATTGCGATTGGTTCTGGAAGATTTTTAGGGCGTGGACTTGGATTTGGCTCTCAAAGTCAATTGAGGTTTTTACCAGAAGCACAAACTGATTTTATTTTCTCTGTTATTGGAGAAGAGTTAGGATTTATTGGGATAGGGGCTCTTTTAGTATTATTTAGTATTGTGTTTTGGCGTTTGATTTTGATTATGAACAAAGCTGAGAATGATTATGCAATGGTGGTTGTTTTTGGAGTTTTAGTTTTATTTTTTAGTCAATTCTTGATAAATACAGGAGCGAACCTAGGGCTTTTGCCTGTGACGGGAATTACTTTGCCTTTTATTTCTTATGGTGGCTCGTCTTTGATGATGAATTTTTTACTTCTTGGGATTGTTCAGTCGATGATTAAGAAGAATTATTAAAATAAAAAAGAAACTTAAGTTTAAACTATAGTTTCTTTTTTTTATTACGTACTGTTATTCTGAACTTGATTCAGGATCTTTTTCGTTTGTCATCTCGACCGAAACGTAACGCAGTGTAGTGTAGCGGAGAGATCTCTTGAAGGAATCCCTTAAAAATTTCTTTTTACTTTTTGACATCAAAAAGTAACAAAAACTACTGGGCTATCAAACTTTTAGATAATTTACATACTCATCTCACTAAAACTCTCTAGTTCACTTCGTTAGAGAGAGTTTTCCCTGCGGGACGTTTAATTTCGTATGTAAATTAAACTAAAAATTCTCAACGCCCAGACCCGAGTGATTGAGGGCTTGCAAGTAAAAAATAGAAGTGATAAAGTAAATTTACTAAAATATAGAATTATGAGTGATATAATAAAATTTTCAAAAGAAATTAAAAATGAAGGAGATCCGTTGTCTTTGCTTTTTAGTATATTGGTTTTATGTATATTCCTTTCTTTAATAATTGGTAGTCCTTTAACAAAACCAATTCCTTTTATTATTTGGACATGTATTTTGATAATATGTTGGTATATTAAAACGAATAGAATTAAAAAAATAAAAAGAAAGTTGGTGTAGTTGTAAGTATTATTTCTGAAAATAAAGAAGTGGAAAGAAAAATAAAAAAAGATTTCACTGATGAATTGGAGAAAAAAATATCACAAAATAGGATAGCAAATTCTGTAAGTATTACATATCTGTCAGATAAGAGAGCTATAAAAATTAATAATTTACTTATAAATTATAAAAGATTGATAGAGGAAATTAATTCTAAAAATATCAAAGAAAAGGATCTTACAAAGAAGCAAAAAAAAGAAAAGAAAAAATTTAATAAATTTATTAAAAAATATAATTATTCTTTTTATCTTTGGGGTGAGGCAGATGAAAAAGATTTAGATTATAAGCTATCTTTAAATGGTTTTGTTCCTCATGTGTTATTAAATCCTGTTGGTAAAAATATTATTGAAAAAGAGCTTAATGATATTTTTTTACAAAACTTAATAATAGATAAAAAGGTGCAACGTAAGGCATTTGTCTTTTCAGCACAACATTTTT
>Ga0208904_1000677_pt1 | contig 26451 bp, 26 predicted proteins | sample AntAceMetag02UKB_FD_184774 | JGI IMG/M metagenome (GOLD analysis project Ga0208904, IMG submission 184774) | Saline lake microbial communities from Ace Lake, Antarctica - Antarctic Ace Lake Metagenome 02UKB (SPAdes) (version 2) | ecosystem: Environmental > Aquatic > Non-marine Saline and...
CTGCTAATCCTAATCTGAAAAAACGCATGGTTCCTCCTTTTGAATTATTCATAAACTTTTTTGTTTCTGCAAAAAAAAAACAAAATTCCGATCTATTAATTCAAGTCGCAAATAATAAATCGATAAACTGGCCAAGAGTATGATAAGTAATTGGTTTTACGGAGTCAAGTTATTATTGTTTCATTTACTCAAGTCTAATCCAAGCATCGTCACTTGCCCGGCGGTTTTATCCCTTGATTTCTCGAATTTGTTTCGGATTATAAAAATGTAACACTTCCCCTATAGTGAAATGTGATCTAATTTAGTAGAAAAAATTGCTTTTGGTTATTCTGATTTACTTTCAATATTTCGCTTTCTCTGCATTTTTATCTTTTAAAAGACTAAATTTCTATGTCTTTCCTCTCCATTATTTTGGTTTTGATTTCAGCCGGAATACATATCGGATGGAATTCGTTAACTAAGTCCAGTTCAAATCCTAAAGTGTTTTCTCTTTTCAAAGGCACAGTTTTGATGGGAGTTGCCTTTGTCTTAACAATGAATTTTTCGTTATCTGCGATTCCCGGTAAATTATGGGTGATAATACTGTTTTCAGGAATTATTCATGCGATTTATATCCTGGCCTTAAGCACGGCCTACGAGAAAGGTGAAATTTCTTATGTGTATCCTATTGTTCGGTCAGCACCGGCTTTTGTCCCAATAGCTGCTTTTATCCTGTTAGGAGAAAAAGTGTCTATATATGGCGGAATAGGGATTACAATTGTAGTATGTTGTATTATTACCCTGCTACTCCAGGGAAGATTACAAAAAGACGATTCAATCATCAAGGTTTTTTTCCGGAAAGAAAACGCTTGGGCTTTTGTTACTTTAGGAACAGTAGTTATATACAGTATTGTGGATAAAGCAGGTATGTTGGCTTTGCACCAGGTTGAAGAGTTGCCTGCTCGTATTCAGGCAGTACTCTACTTCTTTTTAGAAACCACTATATGTTATTTAATATACTGGGTTTTTATGCTAAAAAGCCAAAAGGAGATCCAATGGTCTGTCTGGAAACATGAATGGTTGAGAATCGTGTTGGCAGCTTTCGGGACTATGACATCGTACACTTTGATTCTTCATGTGATGAAGACAGAAAAACTGAGTTATATTGTGACACTTCGACAGTCAAGTGTCCTTTTTGCAGTATTTATCGGCTGGTTCTATTTTCGAGAACCCTATTTTAGATTAAGGCTTTTGATTTCACTGTTTATGATATTTGGTTTCTATTTAGTGGCAAATGGATAACTTGAATACCGTCAACCCATTTTAGGACAAAGGGACTTCAAAACAAGTGACACTTTCTCTATCCATAGCAGCAGGATTGAATTTCAGATACTTTTGAAAAGCATAAGCGGTTTCAGGAAACGAAAGACGAATTAGCCGTTGTTGGCATTTGCGATTGAAGTATTTCTGACAGCTGGACAATCGTTCCATTTTTATTGAAGGGGTCAGGCTTGCGTTCTTGCGCTAAAATGGTTTTTTGAAAATCCTTTACTCCAATCTACAACCAACCCTCCCCCCCCAGGCCCTGTAAACATTGAAAAAGCATCACTTCCACCATTGTACCCCAAACCCTTCCATATCAGTTGTGTCAACAGCTGTAACTACATCGAATCATAGCTATTTCATTGTTTCTTAAAGTCTTTATTGTGAGTTACAGTTGTCCGGGAAGTTCCCAAATGGTCGTAATGTAAAGGATTTTATCCATAACGCCATAAAGCAAAATACTGCTGGTTAGCAAAAAACTTTGAGGCGTTATGGATAAAATCCTTTACATTAATAGTTCTTTTTTCTGTTTGGGAACCATGTGTAGTTGAGACAAATTTAAGGAACTGAGGATTAGGAATCCGAAGAGATCATCTCCAAGTAGATTATTTTGATTGGTGATTCGTGAAGATTGCTGAAAAAGTTGTGGATTGGGTGTGGATTGACTGAAACTTTCAATTATTACTTGTTACTGAATCCCTTGTTATAATTCAAGTATCAATGCTAGTTTGGATGGGTTGAAGGTCGTTTCAATTTCCTGAAAAACGAATCCTTCAGCATGAAAAAAGGGACTCAAAACTTTAAGAATAATTGGAGAGTAGTCCCTGGCAGGACAAACTGTCATTATTTTGGTAAATCGACATTTGTCTTACTTAATAATACTTGGTAATCTGGATTTCAAAGAGGTGTTAACATATCAAGGGAAGGTAAAAAAGATGGATAAAAATACCGAAAAAACGATAAATAGAGCCTTAGGACTACCCACTCAAATTCGTGCCTGGCTGGCCGAGAAACTACTGGAAAGCTTGGAAGCGGGAGAAGCGTTTGAGATTTCAGAAGAATGGAAAATTGAAATCGGAAAACGCTGTGCTGATATTGATGAAGGTAGAGTGGTATTGAAAGAGGCAGCAGAAGTATTCCAATCAGCAATGGATGCTCTCGGATGAAAACAATCAAGTTTCATCCAGATGCCGAATCTGAAATGAACGATGCAGCAAGGTTTTATGAAGACAAACAAGCCCAACTTGGAAAACGGTATCTTCAGACTGTTATGCAAACAGTAGAAAAAATCTCCTTGAATCCAACTATTTACAAAAAAATCGAGAGTGGCATCAGATGTTCTCGTATAAATACTTTCCCTTTTGCTATCGTTTTCAGAGAAAAAGAGAATCATGTAGAAGTCTTGGCTGTTATGCACATCAAAAGACAGCCAGGATACTGGAAAGATCGCCAATAGTGATTCCCGTGTCCCTCCTCAAAATACCATCATTCCATAATTATAAACGGTTATTCGGTCCAATAACTGGTTGATTATCCCACCAAAAACCGATACATTTCCTGCTTCAAACATTAAAACTGTCACGGAGCATAACAAAAAATGTATCAAATCCTGATCAGGCTTTTTATAATCTTCCCAAATACCCGTGGGGTCAAAAAAGTAAAATAACGCCAAGGCCCTAATTCACAATGCTTCCAGCCAAAAAGTAGCCATTATTTCCGTCCATCATGCCAATTGAGCTTTTCAGTCCGCCCTGGTACGCTGTCATTGTTTTTGAATTCTCTCATAAAATTAGAATAGTGCAGCATTGAAAGGAGTTTTTATGGAAGCGATAGAAGCTTTGGCCTTGGTCGGTGGTCATGTTGACGAAGAAGAAGTCTGAGCATTCTTTTTTTTTCACGAAATGGTGTTTTTGGGCTATTCCAAAGTTTGGGAAAATTAATAACTAAAGACATAATCTGATCTTTTTCGTGCTGGTTGAGAGAATACGGGTTCTCTTCTAAACTTTTCTCATATTCTTTTCCAAATTATTCAAGATCCCTGAGTTTCCGGTTCCATTCAGCTTCCAAAGATCCAGCTACCAATCTATTTTCGGGATCCACTAGCATATAACGCCTTCGTGCTAAATCAGCTTCGTATTTGGCCCGTTCAATTTCTTGTTTTCTGAGATCATCAATTTGATTCGTTCGCAATTCAAGCTCTTTTTGAACGATCAGGGCGACTTCCAATGCCAGTGGTGTCATGGATCCAATCATCAATTCACTGATCGCTTGGTCTATGGATTCACCATTAATACCCTGGCATGCCGGTTCTCCGCGTTCTACACTGTCTTCTTGGCACATATAATAGGGAATCACTTTCTTACTTCTTTGGCAGTACCGAATCGTCATTCTTTTGCCACAGACTCCGCAAACAACAAGCTGTGTGGTCAAAATATTATTATCCTCGTAAAACCAATGACAAAACGGGTTAACAAATGATTTTGCATTAAAATCTTATCCATTAATTTTAAGCGGCTGATCTATAATAATATTTCAGCATTCCATTAAGCCTTTTATTGCATTTTATCTTTCCTGGGTTTTAAAATAATTCGGGTCAGGTAATAACAGCAGATTGTCTTTTCCTTGGTGATTTCTCTCTTTGTGATAATGACTAATATATTCTGAAAGAGCCTTTCTCAGGATTTCTTCCCCAAAGAAAATAAGCTTCCTCAAGCACTCCCTTTTTATTGAACCCACAAATCTCTCCGAATAACAATTCATTTTAGGCGATTGCGGTGGTAATCGTATTGGTTTGATGCCCAATGTGGCTATTATTGATCTGAAGGATCTACTGAACTTGGTATCCCGGTCATGAATCAAATATCTACAACCCTCTAAGAATCCCTAGTCCGCCATAGTTATATTCCGGGCAATTTGTTTCATCCAGGCTTCATCTGGGTGTCTCCATCAGCGCTTCTTCGATCCACCGTTGTTTGACTTCGAACAAATTTAGACTATATCGCCGGAAATATTTTTTACAGATTTGTGATCCCTTCTTTTTCGAAAAAATGGAGAAAATCATACGGATTTATAAATTGAATCCGGAATATCTGTTTTGCCTGGATGAATGTACGGGTTTACAAGCACTCGAAAGAAAGGCTCCAAGCCTTCCCGCTGATTCTATAAGGCCTGAGTATCGGGAATTCGAATACATAAGACATGGGACCGTTTCAATCATTTCCATTTTAGAAAAACGGTCCGGTAAAGTGTATACAGAGTGCATTCCCGATCATACTTCTGTGACAATTATTAACTCTGTGAAGAAACATGCTGCCCAATACGATTCGTCCAAAACACTTGACTATGTTTGCGATAATTATTCCTCCCATTCGACTGAGGGATTCTGCCAAGGAATCGCAGAGTTATGCAATATCCCGTTGCCAACACTGAAAACCGCTCATGATCGTAAACAATGGCTTGAATCGGATAAAAAACGGATCATCTTTCACTTTTTACCAACACATGGTTCATGGTTGAAACGTGGAACACCGACTTCGCACACCCGTTTAATTGGAAATATAGCGGTGAAGATCTTTATGATAAAGTAGTCTGTCGATTAATCCGATGGCTTGAACTTGAAACATCTCAAATGACAGTGAAGTTTCTGGGAAAGCAGCTTAAGCTAATGAATAATCTTTTCACTAACCATCATTCAAAAATCACGGAAAACCTTTGGATTAAACTACAAAAAACACTCAACGACAAACCAGATTTCATATTAAAAATTATAAATACTGTCGATCCAGAAGAGACAAAAAATGCTCAATTAAAACGTGAAGAGGTGCTACCATCGTACCTTACCCTAATTGAACAGCTTGCTGCGACTCAAAAGGCAGCTTAAATTGCCAAAATTGGGATAGACTTTTCAATACACGGTACTAGAGTCAAGCTTTATTCGATTTGTACATTTTGTCAACAACGTCCCCTTAATGATGTAAATGACGTTCGTGGACATTCATCCCTCGACAAAATCCTAACGTTCTGATATTCAATCCGTTGATTAAAACAATAGGCACCGTAATGTGGTTTAATAAGGAAAAACGCAAACTCTACCGTCATGATTTTTCTTAAGGTTTGATCTGTTTGTTAAAATAGTCGTTGGTCGTATTTTCTGCAGTCCACTGTGCTTACCAAGCAATGTTTTCCCGGAGTCTGCTACCACACTAACACAAAAAACAGCCCAGCCTGGTACATGAGCTTTATGACAATATTTCCGATGCTGCCCTGACCAAGACGATTCGCAGCACAGAGGAAGTGGTCAACAGTATCGTCAAGGAAGCAGCAAAGATTCTGACGATGGGGATTCCCCAGCGCGTTAAGTTTCAAAAACAGGATTAAATACATCATTTCAAGGAGATGAAGGATGTGGAAAACAAGAATTACGGAATTGTTCGGCATTCAATATCCCATTATCGGTGGCGCCTATGGTGAATTCGGAACCTCGGCCATCGCTGTGCCAATCTCGAAGGCAGGCGGGCTGGGTACCATTGCGGCCAGTACTTTTGGAACGCCTGAAGAACTGCGCGATGATATTCGAAAAATCAGAGAGTTAACCGACAAACCATTTGCCCTGACGATTTCCGTACAAATGAACCTGGATGTGGAAGGCATGTTAAAGGTAGCGATCGAGGAGAAAGTTCCGGTTATCGAGACAGGCGGGTTCAGGGCGGATGATGTGGGCAGGAGAATCAAGGACGTCGGGCTGAAATGGGTCCATAAGGTGGCAACGGTTAAACACGCCGTAGCAGCAGAAAAACAGGGGGTGGATGCCGTTCATATCCTCACACTGGAGGGGATCGGCTTCAAGAGCGTGGCACAGCTTCCGACCCTGACCACCACTACCGTCGCAGCCAGAAAACTCAATATCCCGCTGATTGTCAGCGGTGGCATCGGTGAGGCGAGGGGATTTCTCGGTGCCCTGGCAATGGGAGCCAGCGCCATCGCCATGGGCACAGCCTTTCTGGCTACCAGGGAATGTCCGGTATCCGACCGTGTCAAGCAGCACATCGTCAAGATCGACGAAGGGAATGAAAGAGTGCGGAAAAGGTGCCTTACCACCCCGACCCCCGAGGAATATGCCCGGGTGATGGAAAGGCGGGGTAAGATATCCAATGACCAGTGGCTGAGGGAATTGCAGCAGGTGATGTTGGGGGAATCGGCAGACCGGGTTGCGGCGGAGCCGTTTTATGAACTCGAAGAGGAGAATGTCTTCAGGTCCGGGATCTACTCTCTGGCTTCAGCTGTGGTCGATGAGATTGTGACTGTGGAAGAATTCATCTCCGGACTGATCGGGGAAGCGGAAGCGATACTGAATACGGGCGGAATCGGATGGATACCGGATTAATACGCCATTCGCAGCCCTGTTTACCGGCGATCATACAAAATCCGCCTGTGAAACGGCTTGGTTCGTACTCAATGCTGTCGCTTAACGCAGTCATCTTTTTCTAAATTAAATCGAGAATAATTTATGGACTTTGAATTTACACAGGAACAAAAAATGCTGAGACAGGCCATCAAAGATTTCCTCACAAGGGCCTGGTCCAAGGAAAAGGAGCGGGAGTTTGATCGTAAAGGAGAATTCCCGAGAGAGATGTATCTGAAGATGGCAGAGCTCGGTTTTCTGGGTTATCCGTTTCCCGAAAAATATGGAGGGGGTGGCGGAGGAATCATGGATTTTACCATCATCCAGGAAGAGCTGGCCCGAAACAGCTTTATGATGTCAAGTATCTGGGGACTTCCGCTCTTATTCGGTGGGGAACAACTGCTGCATTGCGGGACTGAGGAACAGCGGAAAAAATTCATACCCGAGATTGGCCGGGGCGAGCTGATATTCTGCTTTGCACTGACAGAACCGGACATCGGTTCCGATGCCGCGGCCGTCAAGACAACGGCTACCAAAGTGGGCGATGATTTTGTGATAAATGGCACAAAAACGTTTATCTCCGGAGCCGATATTGCGGACTACGTGGTCACCGTTGCCAGAACCGATCCTGAGGTCTCGAAGTACAAAGGGCTGACTCTTTTTCTGGTTGATACAAAATCGGTTGGTTTTCAGGCCAGGCCCATCGATAAAATCGGCGGAAAGGCTATTGCTGCCTGCGATGTCAGCTACGACGATGTGAAGGTCAATGCGGAAAACATTCTCGGTGGACCCGACGGCCTCAATCAGGGCTGGGCACAGATGCTCACCGGTCTGGATACGGAACGGATCTGCATGGCCGCGACGGGGGTTGGTTTTGCTCAGCAAATCCTCAATGAAACCGTCCGCTATGCCAAGGAGAGAATCCAGTTCGGGCAACCGATCGGCAAATACCAGGCTATCTCCCATCCCCTCGCGGACCTGGCGACGGAATTGGAAATGACCCGGACTTTCCTCTATTACACCGCTTGGTTGAAGAGTGAGGGCAAACCCTGTTCAAAAGAATCGGCCATGGCGAAACTGCAGGCAACGGAACTTGCCAAAAAGGCAGCCTTACATGGCATGCAGACCCTCGGTGCCTATGGATACTCTATGGAATTCGATATGCAGCGCTATCTGCGGGATGCACTCCTGGGTGTTATCGGGGGCGGTACCAGCCAGATTCAGCGCAATATCATTGCAAAATCACTGGGACTGTAGCCTGCTGGCATCCCGTCCCTCGGTCATCAACTGAGGTCAATGGATTAAGCCTTTCCGGGGCGAAGGCACAATAGTCATGGTTGAAAACGCCCCCTGTTCTGAACGGTTGATTCAAATTGATGCCTGACAGACGGCTCCTATGGAGAAGCACGGAAGCAACAACCAGTCAGATTTTTCCCAGGAAACGGATCTGACGCATATGGAGCAAAAAGATGAATGAAAAAGAGATTTACAAACAGTTGTGCGAGGTGATGGCAAAAAGGGGTGGTCCCTACCCGGGAATGGATATCCCCGAGTTCTACAAGATGGCGGAAGTGCTTTTTACACCGCAAGAGGCCGCCGTCAATAACATCCTACCCCACCGGAAGACAGCGCTTGCGAAGATTGCTCCGGAAACGGGTATGGATGAGAGAGAAGTGGGCATAATCCTGGAGCAGATGGCTGACAAGGGGCTCTGCTTTGCCATTGAGCTGGAAGGAGAACGCCTCTATTCCGGTCTGCCCTTTATCCCCGGGATTATGGAACACCAGTTCATGCGGGGTACAAAAACCGAGCTGGACCGAAAAATCGCCGGCGTCATCCATCGTTACAAAAAGGCAGTCGATAAACTGACCGGTCACCAGCCCCCGGTTTATCCCACAGGGCGGGTCATTCCCATCAATGAAGCTGTTGAAGCCGGGAGCCGCGTACAGACATACGACCAGGTCTTATCCTACATCGAGGATAACGACTATATTTCGGTGGCCACCTGCTATTGCCGCCACGAGGCGAAACTGCTTGACGAACATGACGACTGCGGTGCGCCCGATGAGGTGTGCATGCAGTTCGGCATCAGTGCTCGCTATTGCATAGAAAGGGGCATCGCCCGCAAGCTGACAAAAAAAGAGGCGGAAGAGATTCTGCTGCAGTCAGAGAAAGCGGGTCTCATTCACTGTACTTCCAATATGCAGGACACCTTTTTTATCTGCAACTGTTGCTCCTGCCATTGCATGGCAATTCAAGAGGCGCTGGCGGATCCCAAACCGGGCAGCATCATGTCTTCCGGGTTTGTGCCGGTTATTAATCAGGACCTCTGCCAGGCCTGTGAAACATGCATTGAGATCTGTCCCGCGGCCGCCTTGCACCTGGACAGCGACGATCTTCTCCAACTCGAGGTGGATAAATGCTTCGGCTGCGGGCTCTGTGCCGGGAACTGTGATGATATGGCCATCACCATGCGTAACAAGGAGGGATTTCCCGAGCCCCCGCTCAACAGAAAGGAATTGGGGAAACGAATGGCAGAAGCCAGTCGGGGACGCTTAATAAGCTAATAAATTCCTAAACCAAATCGTCATGATGGAAATCCGATAAGATATCATGGGCATATTCCGCACGATCCTGCCAGGCGTTTGCAAGCGGTCTCAGCACCTGGTTCAAAACACGATATTCTGGTGAACCAGGTGCTACAGCTCTTGAACGATCATAATTCTTTACGAAATTCAGATAGTCCCCAGCCTCTTCATATTTTTTAAAATAGATTTTTATCATACCCACGATGGCCCGGGCAAACCACTCCTTGACCTCAAACGACATTGATTCAATTACCGGAGCCTCCATCAATCCATTCATTTCTGATGTTTGTAGTAGACATACTTTCACCATGGGAAAATTTAAACCCGTGGACTGCTGAGGTTAGAGGTTTGACAAAATCAAGTTAAATCGCGAGTGAATCACTAAAACGATAGAGAAATGTGAATAGTGTGGGGGTTGTCAACAAATGAGCAATTAGGGATACTATTCGTACAGATTATTGAAATACCAAACCTGAAGAGTGAGAATTATTATGGGAATAGCTGGAGATATTGTCATCATTGTCGTTGCTGCTCTGGTTGGAGCCTTAATTGCCCAAAAACTTAAGCAACCGCTGGTTTTGGGGTATATTATTGCGGGTATCGTCATTGGGCCTTATTCAGGTGGTGTCACGGTTGCCGGGGTGCATGAAATTGAAATGCTGGCTGAGTTAGGGGTGGCATTGTTGTTGTTCGCCCTGGGGCTGGAGTTTTCATTCGGTGAATTGAAACCTGTATGGAAAGTGGCACTTATTGGGACTCCGATTCAAATCATGCTGACAATGGTTTTGGGGTTTACGATTGGCCGCTGGATGGACTGGGAATTCATACCTTCGCTTTGGTTTGGCGCATTGATTTCTTTTTCCAGTACCATGGTCATATTGAAAACGTTGATGAACCAGGGATGGATTGGAACACTCTCCAGCAAGGTGATGATTGGCATGTTGATCATACAGGATCTAATTGTCGTGCCTGCGATGATCATTTTACCGCAGTTGAATGACCCAAAAGCAGGCTTGCCTATGCTTGGATTGGCCGGGTTGAAATCGGTTATATTTCTCTTTACCATGGTTGTTTTAGGTACCAAGTTGATACCGAAACTCATCTCCATTATCGCTGGGTGGGATTCCAGGGAACTTTTTCTACTGACGATTACGGCTATTGCACTTGGAATTGGATATATCACCCATTTAGTCGGGCTATCCTTCGCACTGGGGGCTTTTGTCGCCGGGATGGTCATTAGTGAATCCGAGTATAGTCATAAGGCCCTTACCGACATCATGTCAATACGGGATATTTTCGGGCTCCTGTTCTTCACTTCAGTTGGTATGCTGCTCGATCCACACTTCGTGGTTGAAAACTGGCGGAATATACTATTGATTGTGTTTCTGGTTAGCTTTTTTAAAGGGTTGTTTTTCGGATTAATCGCCAGAGGTTTTGGTTATATAAGAGTTGTACCCCTCGCAGTGGCGCTGGGACTATTTCAAATTGGTGAGTTTTCATTTGTGCTGGCAAGGGTCGGTTTAAGTACCCAATCCATCGACAAAGAGGTCTATTCATATGTCCTGGCAACAGCAATTATCAGTATGTTGCTGACGCCTATTGTTTCAAAGGCCACAGAACCACTTTATTCGATTATCAAACGGTTTTTCAAGGAGGAATCCATAAAAACCTTTGATGTGAGTGAGAAAAAACTTAAGGATCATGTGGTTATTGCCGGCGGGGGAAGAGTCGGGCAACACATTGCTCGTATTCTGGAGTCATTAAGGGTCGAATTTGTTATTATTGAGTTGAATTTTCAGCTATTCGAACAATGTAAAGCCTCTGGTTTTCCTGTGATTTTTGGAGATGTCTGTCATGAAGTGGTTCTCGAAGTGGCTAAAATCGAGCAAGCAAAACTGATGCTGTTAACCATACCCAATATTATTGTATCCCAATCTGTGGTAGAGAAATCCCAGTTGTTCAATAATGATCTGCATATAGTAGCGAGGGCAGAAGGAACTGATCAGATGAATTGTCTTTATGAAAAAGGGGCTTTCGAGGTAGTTCTACCCGAACTTGAAGCAGGCTTGGAAATGGCGCGACAAGCTCTATTACATTTGAATATTCCGGCTGTCATTATCCAGAACTATATCGATTCTATCCGGCAAGAACTTTATACATTGGCTCCGGTCTCTCAAAACAACCGTAATACCCTAACCCAACTTAAAAACGCACAAAACCTCATTGAAATTACCTGGGCAAAGATCGAAAAAAACAGCCCGTTTATTGCGAAATCACTCATGGATCTAGATATCAGGCAAAAAACAGGCACATCCATTGTTGGTGTAATTAGAAATGATATCTTCCGACCCAATCCGGATGCCAAATATACTTTCACCGATGGTGATCTGGTGGCTGTAATGGGGAATGAAAACCAAAGAGAAACATTCCTGAAATCAGTTAATAATAACATTTAACAGATTATCCCACGTAAACGTCAAATTTTACGTCTTTCAAGATAGAAACAACTTGTTATACCAGAACGTAATATGAACGAAATAAAAGTAATGTCGTATAATATTGAAAACATGAGAAATTTATTTTTCAATAACGAATTTTTATTAGAAAGTTTAGAAAAAGTGAAGAGCCTGAAAAATATAATTACCAATCAACAACCTCATATTCTTGGAATTGTCGAGGCTTCAGATAAAATCAAACATCATCAGTACTTCATCGACAATACCGAACTCACGGATTTTGGTTATCAGGTGGGGAAAAGCGATCACAAAAGAGGAAAACAGGACTTGGTTGTCTATTATCGAGAACCATTTGAAATATTAACAATAGACGATAATATAAAGTTCTATGATGAATGGGCCGAAGATATTGATCAAGATGGGATCAAGGAAGTATGCGAATTTGAAAGAAAACCGCTGGAGATCCTTTTCCGTCTAAAAGGAACCGATATCACTTTTCTGGTCATCCTGGTGGCAACCAAATCCAAGGGCGTTTTTTCAATCAACGACATAGTCAATCACCAATATTTGGCATTGGCAAATCGGAAAAAATTATTGGCTCAATCAAAAAAAATCAGAAGCAGATTGGATCAATTGATGGATGAACAACCAAACCTGCCTTTGATTGTCATGGGAGATTTTAACGACGAACCGGGAATGGACTCCTATGAAAAGCTTTTAGGAGCAAGTTCCATCGAAACTGTGATGGGGTCAGTCTTCGAGCCGGATAAAATTCTCCATAATACGATGTGGCACTTAAGCAAAACAGGTCGAAAAAAAGACCTCTGGACCACGGAATATCCAGATTTGATCGTTCAGAATTTTGGCCTCCATAAAGCGTGGCTAGACCATATTTTCGTCTCCCAAAATCTGCTCACTGAATCTGCTAAGTTCAAATATGTGATGAATTCTGGTGAGATCATCCCAAAAGATGATGATGCCAAACGTGCATCAGACCATTATGCCATTTATTGTGAATTTGAGGTATCAAATTGATATGCTCTCAGCAGAATCAAGTAAGCGGAAATTGCGTATAAGGTCATCTGTAGTCCTTGGAAAATATTGGACCCGCTTTTCAAGTTCATCTGCAACAATTTTCACTTCATTTCCCAAGAGTATTGGCGGGGCTAGGCCCCGCTAATGGGCTTATTCCTCTGGGTCGGTCATCCCATTTTAATCACCTGTTTTGGCGAGGTGATCATCATAAATAGTTTCTAATTTGTTTTTGTGCTTCATCTCCTCCTGGGCCAGAATCAAAAATACGTTGGTCATATCCTCGCTTTCAGCAGCTTCAGCCATCTTGCTGTACATTTTATTGGCTTTTTCCTCCAACTTCATGGCGATCCGTATGACGTTATAGTAGGTCATGCCGGGCTTGAAGTCTATTTCTACCATATAGTCCGCACGTTTCAGGTCGGCGATTTTATGAAACTGATATTGGGCAATGGCTGTAGGGTTGGATTCGAAATCATGCAGCATCTGCTCGTGTTTGTCCTCTTCTTTGGCGAAATCCTCCAGTACCTTCTGATTGACAGCGATGGACTCCTGCGTCGCAGCCTGCCGATAGAAAGCGGCAGCTTCTTGTTCCTTTTGAATGGCAAATTTAATGGCGTCCTCAATGGAATTAAGTTCCATAATCATCTCCAGATAGGGTTAGATATTAGACATGAACAATTATTTTTGTACATCACAACTGGCCTCACGTCCAATCCGAATTTCTGTTCTGGCTCAGCGTCGTGAACCATAACTCGATTATGCGCCAAATATTACTTTGAATCAATTAAAAAAACCGCATTTTTTATATCCAAACCCAACTTATTCAAGTGACTGACTCGAATTCTCCAAACAGGGTTATCAATCTCAAACAAATTTTATGAAACAGTCCCTAAAACAGGTCAAAGTTTTGGGAAGAAGACCAAAGATGAAGGCACTCTTTTCAGAAAGCACTCCGGTCCGTCTGATTCCTCTATTTGTGTAGCATGTAATATTAAAAACGATTTGTGACCCTTGTCTGGCCTTGTAAATCTTCCTGCTGGATTTCCAAGCGTCAAGCTCGAATAATACCTTTTTTAACCGGCAACCACCAGGTAAACCCGAAGAGCAGTGTTTTTAACACTACTGTTTGACTGTTGAAACCGGATTCCTTCCCGATTTTGAGGGAAATCGGGAGCTCTGCTATATGGATGATGACCAAACCGATAAAAAATCCCCAGGCTTTGAGGTGATTCTCTGGAAAAAGAGTGTATCCCACCACCACAGACAAGATCCAAAGTCCAATCGCCCCAACCATGTTCAACTGCCAGAATCTCTTTGAGTTCATGTTGTCTATTCTCTTGATGATTAAAATGATGTTTCAAAATCAATTCTTTCCCTGATCCTTTGCTGAAGCTCTGTGACCGCTTGTTCAAGATCCTCAATTAAGGGATCAATGGCTTTTTCAGGGCAACTAGAAACACATAGGCCACATCCCTTGCACAAATCGTTATCCCTGCTTACCTGTCCATTCTTAATGGAAAGCGCGTTCATAAAACATAAGTCTACGCAGGTTTCACAGAGTGTGCACTTTTGATGATCCGTTTGAAGCGTTAGCCCTTTCAGCCGCACTATTCTCCCAGCCACATCATCCGGAAGGTATTTTCCGGAATTCAGTACGGTACAACAACAGCGACAGCAAAAGCAAACCGCAAGGAGCCGGCCTCGATCCTTGACACCCCAAATCAAATTATCTACTTTGACGCGACCAATCATCGGCACAAGTCCATCTTCGACACAGGTCCGCATATGATCGATGGCCTCCTGTTTACTGACATGAGCAGCTATACGAGGATCGATCTCTTCGGTACCGGCGCCAAGCTGAATACAACCCGCTTCGATCGCGTGATTGTCACACTTCCGTTCATCTCTGCAGGTGCAGCGCTTGATAATGACACGATGAGCAGAACGATTTATCAGTTCTTCAAGGACCAATGAGGGCAAATATGTGCTGTCAGCTCCTGCTATTTTTGTATTGATAGGAATATGGGTCACATTAAAGTTTTTTTCGGACATCAAAGGCAACGATATTTTTGCAATGAGTCCTCCAACAACCGGCCATTTGGTTGCCATGGCACTTTTCCAGGTGACAGGCCAAATTTTTGCGAGGACATAAAGCCACCATTCAGGTCTGCGGGACATGATCATCTACCAGTTGAAATAATGGAGCAAAAGCGTGAGTCTTGAACAAATCAGCTACTTGAAAAAGACCGTTTTACTGCATGACTGTTTTTAAAGGAATATATTCTTTCAGTCAAGTTCGATCAGCAGAAAGTCGCTGCAGTCCGCCTTATTTTTAGGTTTAATTGACTTCGAATTTGAAATTCTATATAATGCAGACTGGTTGTTAATGCTTTTTGTTCAACATTGTTGGATCGCTTTTTCACAGGCATATTCACTCCGATTTTCTTAAATGTTATTTGGTCACGAATTCTTTTAATCAGGAGGATGAGATGGCAATTAACAAATTGAAAGATTATTTGAACTATAACGATGTCAAGTATGTCACGGTGACACACTCTAAAGCTTACACAGCTCAGGAAGTCGCCGCCTCAACCCACATTCGTGGAAGAAAGATTGCCAAGACCGTCATTGTCAAAATTGATGGACAATTTGCGATGGTTGTTCTGCCGGCCTCGTACAGAGTGGATTTTGAGAAGCTAAAAGAGACCGTCGGAGCCAAGGAAGTCAAATTGGCCTCTGAAACAGATTTCGTTGATACCTTTCCAGAATGCGAAGTCGGCGCCATACCGCCTTTTGGAAATCTGTACGGGATGAAAGTGTATGTCGCAGCAAGTATTGTTGAAGATGAAGACTTTCTGTTCAACGCCGGATCCCATACAGAATTGATGAAACTGCCTTTCAAGATTTATGAAGACCTGGTACAGCCCCAAGTCGTCCGGATGTCTTTTAAATGTAATTGATAAAACCATCTGAGATGACAAAACGCCTTGAGGGTACAAAATGAATAATAAACAGAACGAATCTGCTTGTACCCTCTACCCACTCCAGACATGTTCCCGCCCTCTATGAAAATGCTCGCGCGCTGCATTTTCCGCAACAATTGATCATCACCTGGAATACATACCTCCGGCTGAATTAAAATTTACTATCAGGTTGACGAGCACGATCCCTCCACTGAATTTTCCCATGACAACAACCTTCGTTTACGGCATTATACACAGCAGTTACACGACTCTCTGGACACTTTCTCATCTCATCCCTTATCATTTCACCCATGAGTTTCTTTAATTTATTGGCGATTGCCATGGCGCTAGCCATGGACGCGTTTGCTGTCGCGATCGCCACCGGAATCAGCTTGAAGCAGATAAGTTTTCGTCAAACTTTTCGACTTTCCTTTCATTTTGGTCTGTTTCAGGCGTTGATGCCAATGATCGGCTGGGGAGTGGGGTTAACGTTCAGAACTGTTATTGAGCGCTATGATCATTGGGTCGCATTCGTGTTACTGGGGCTAATCGGCGGAAATATGATCCGGGAAGCCTTTCAGACAGATGATGAAGACACAAATCCGAAGAAAGAGGCTACCAGAGGCATGACATTGGTAATCCTGTCGGTCGCCACCAGTATTGATGCCTTAGCTGTCGGATTCAGCATGTCGGTACTCAGCATTTCCATCATCTTCCCCGCTGTCGTCATTGGCATCATTGCCGCCCTGTTTACGATTGTGGGACTTCACCTGGGGAAAATCATCTCCGCCTCCTCAAAAATCAGCAATTACTCAGAATTATTGGGCGGACTCGTGCTGCTGGGAATCGGCGTAAAGATTCTTTACGAACATGGCGTGTTTACCTGATTCATCTCTGAGAAAGAGAGCGATAGTTGCCGAAATCGGCGTAGAGTGAGAAGTGGAATTGATATAAATATCGGTCTTTTTATCACTCTGGTCTAAAGGACCACTCCCAAATATCCGTCCCGGAAAACAATATCAAAGACCTTAATGGGATCCGCATTCTCATACGGTCGATTGATGATTTCACCGGTTTCCAGACTGAAAGAGATACCATGTTGCGGGCAGGTAATCCCATTTGCCGCCATCCGTCCAGAATCCAGCTTATAGCCAAAATGGCCGCAACGGTTTTCAATCAGAGAGGTCCTCTCGTTGTTTTGAATTAATAGCAACGAAACCTCTCCCACTTCAAACACCTTTCTATATCCTTCAAAAAGGTTCTCTTTTTTCTCTAATGGGTGAAAATCCATTGACACCTTGCCTCGTTTGCTCAAATCAGAAGGTGAACCTATCCCGGAGGACCACCGTGGTTTCTATCATGGTAAAAAGAACTGTTTTTAGTGTCAAGCAGTGATTCCTTTAAACTACCGATAATTTGGATTAAAACATCCATTCACCAAAAATAGCGGATTCACTCGGTTGATTAGGCCAGCAGCATAATGCCAAAATTAATAGTCGTGACTACACTCCCTAAATAACGAAAAGTGCCACTTGACAATTTTCAAAAATTGCCTTAATCAAAAGAGGCATTTAATTTCTAAAACACCAATGAGATTGAGCTATTTTGAAAAACAATGATATAGATCGAGTAGCGACTTCCGAAAACGGCAGGCCGATGCTGAAAATGCGGGAACTAGCAGAAGTGACCGGCGTAAAAAAGGCAACGATTCTCTTTTACATAAATGAGGGCCTCTTACCGAAACCCGTTAAAACCAGCCCCAACGTGTCTTTCTATCCATATTCGTTTGTTGAGCGGATCAGCCTGATTCGAAAGCTTCAGTCCAAGCACCGGTTGTCACTGTTAAGAATCCGGGAGATTCTGATGGAGAGAGACTGCGGCAAGGAAATAGCGCCGCTGATAGAGCTGAATAATGAGGTTTTTGGCAGCAGTGACGCGGTACAGATGGATAAAAAAACGTTTTGCCAAAAAACCGGGTTAAGCCCTGAAGAGGTTGAAAAAGCGATGGAACTGGAATTACTGATTCCCCAGAGTCCTGATTATTTTGATTCGGAGGATCAGGCCTTGGGCAATATTCTCTCGCAGTGTTTTGAATTGGGCCTGCCTCTTGAAGAGCTCGCCTATTACGCCACGTTCGGGAAAAAGATTGTCAAAGAGGAGATGGCTATCCATCGCCGTTTACTCGCAGATGAGCCTTTCGAAAATGTAGTGACCACCACACTTGAGCTCACTCGAATTGCCCGGACCATGAGAAGTTACGTCATTGACAGGCTTTTTCAAAAAGAGGCCAGTCGTCAAAAGCCTTGGCATCAAAAAAAAGGCAAAAACGTCCCTTGACTACGCTGTTTCATGTGTGACGCTCGCACGCTTGTAGCCAGAAAGGGGGTGAACAGTTTCATTTACAATTCTTTTTTTTGTTTCTTTAGCAGTGCAGGTTAATCGATCAGAGGAGAAAAGCATGAGTCCCAAAGATAAGCAACCTTTAAAACAGCTAAAAAATAATCCTTCCGAATTGGATGAATATGAAAAGCCCCTTTTTTCATTTCTGGATGAGACTGCGACCAGCTACCCCCGGCATACTTATACCATATACCAGGGAGCCACCCGTTCTTACACTCAGGTTAAAAAAACCTCAGAAATTGTAGCTGGATTTTTAACCCGCAATGGGATTCAAAAAGGGGATAAGGTCGCTATTTTTCTGCCCAACATTCCCCAGTTTTCGGAGATTTTTTTTGGTATCCTGAAGGCCGGGGCCGTCTGTGTCACCTGCAACCCGTTGTACACTACCGGTGAGCTTAATTTTCAGCTGCAGGATTGTGGCGCAAAAATCGTATTTTGCATGGATCATCCGGAATTCTATCCGACAACCGTCTCAGCGATTAAGGATACTCAAATCGAGAACGTGATTATCTGTGGGGTAAAATCCTACCTTCCGACTATCAAAGGAATTCTGGGAGGGCTCCTGGGAAAAATCCCAAAGGCAGACCACTATGAGCCTGGGCACCTGTTTTTCGATGACCTGATAAAGAACAACGCCCCTGTTCAAACCGCCCCTGTCATAACTCCCGATGAGGATCTGGCAATGATCCTATATACGAGCGGAACCACCGGCCGACCGAAAGGGGGCCTGTCTGACGCACGCCAATATGGTATTTGCGGTTAACTGCTTTCACGAATGGGTTCAAATCGAGCCCAAACAGGGGGGTCAGGCCAAACAGATAGAATTTGGCGGCAGCCACTGTTTTTTAGGAATTCTGCCTTGGTATCATATCTTCGGTCTCTGGACAACCATGCTCTGGTCTTGTCTTTCAGGCAATAAGATAGTCTGCATCCCCGACCCCAGAAATGGTACTCCGCCATTTTCAGAGGCATTACAATCCATTAAAAAATATCAGACAACCATTGTCTCGGCAGTCCCTTCCATCTTCACCGCCATGACCCATGACCCATTGATTGACAAGCATGATTTGAGCTCTATCGTGGCCTGTGCCTCCGGGGCAGCGCCACTGGCAACTGAGACACTGGCTCGTTTTAAAAAGAAAACAGGCGCTGTTATTTTTGAAGGCTATGGACTGAGCGAATGCCTGCCCATCGGTATTAACCCCACCAATCTCAAAGATCGGAAAATAGGGTCTGTCGGTATACCGTGCAGCAAAACAAGGGTCAAGATAGTGAATATTGAAACCGGCATCGATGAACTACCACAAGGCGAAGATGGAGAAATTGTAGTTCATGGTCCGCAGTTGATGAAAGAGTATTTAAATCGTCCGGATGCCAATCAATCCGATTTTCGCTTGATTAACGGTAAACGATTTTTCCTGACCGGTGATATCGGTCACATCGATGCGGAAGGGTATCTGATTATCACGGATCGGAAAAAAGATATGATTTTGGTCGGTGGTTTCAATGTTTATCCTGCTGAAGTGGAGGAAGCGCTTATTTCTCACCCAAGTGTCGCCCTGGCAGCTGTCATTGGTATCCCGACGGAGGATAAAAAGGAAACCGTCAAGGCCTTTGTCCAGCTTAGTCCGGATCAAACAGCTACTGTGGAGGAGATTCTGGAACATTGTAAAACAAAACTTTCCGCCTACAAATGCCCGAAGCAAATTGAGTTTCGCAGTGAAATCCCAACCTCCATTGTTGGGAAAGTAATCCGACGCATTCTGAAAGAAGAACTGCAGGTCAAAGCCTGACCCGGTGTTTTTTCTCACCAATGAACGGCCATAATAAATTATTGCCGTTCATCTCCAATTCATTTATAATCAAAAATATTTCAACATTGAATTACACCACTCACTGAAAAAACGATATCGTGCCGAAAATACTAGCCATTGACGATAGCAAAATCAACCTACGCCCCATATCCTCACTACTGCAGGACCGCATTCCAGATAGTACCATTTTCACTTGCGACTCTTGGAAATCCGGAATGGAAATGGCACAACAGGAACTACCGGATTTGATCCTAATCGACATCCAAAAAGTCAAAAGCAATGGATCTGAGGTATGCAAACATCTCAAATCCACAGATATTACCAGTCATATCCCGGTAATCAGGTTCATTTCCACACAGAGCCACAACCACCGCAGAGCAAGCAACCCGAATCACGGCGCTGACGCTTATTTATCCCATCCCGTCAACAACTCAGAACTGATCCCTTTAGTCAAAACGATGCTGCGGCTGAAAAAAGCTGAGGATACATTACAGAGGGAGAGAGAACAGAAATTACAGGAGAGTGAACTTGTTTTCTCCCAAATGTTTGAACAGTCATCCCCCAGCACCTTTCTCTATAATCCAGACGGTTATAGTGTCAGTATCAATCCTGAGTTCTACAAAATGTTTGGAGTGGACAAAAAAGAGATTACAGATGGCCGGTATCATTTATATAGGGATCAAGTAGCCTCAGATGCGAGGCTGATTCCCATCTTGAGAGAAATCTTTGACAGTAAAAAAGCAAGCGGTGCCCTGTATGAAAGTAATGAACGGTATACCGCCCTATTTAACCGCCTTCAGGATGCGGTCTATATAAACGATTTGGAAGGTAACTTCATCGATGCCAACATCGCAGCTCAAAATCTGCTGGGCTATACGAAAGACGAAATTCAGACAATGAATTTCGCTTCATTACTGGATGAGAAACAAGTAATCCATGCCCATGACATCCTGCAGGAGATAATTGAAACCGGCACACAAAACGAGCCGGCCCAATACAGATTAAAGAGAAAAAACGGTGAGTTTGTCTGGGTGGAGTTAACCAGTGTGCTACACTATAAAGATGGCGAACCGGTAGGGATTCAGGGAATTGCCCGGGATATCTCAAAGCGCAAGGACGCAGAGAAACAACTCAAACTTGCCAAGGAACAAGCGGAAGCAGCCAGCCTGTCGAAGACGCAGTTTCTGACCAATATGAGTCATGAACTCAGAACTCCGATGCAGGGTATACTGGGTTTTGCCTCTCTGGGAATTCAAAGATTGGGTAACTTGAGTAAAGAAAAAGTGTTAGACTATTTTCAGGAAATCCATTCGAGTGGCCATCGCCTGATGAGCTTGTTAAATGCACTTCTCGATCTGTCCAAACTGGAATCTGGAAAGACAGAATACAAGTTTAGCAGGGAAAAAATATCTCAAATCGTCATAACTATTATCAATGAACTCAAAGCGATTGTCTTGGAAAAGCAAATTACGATCGTTTTTAAAGACCCAGAATTTGATGATCACCTGATCGTCGATAAAGAAAAAATATTTCAAGTGATTCGAAACCTTCTTTCGAATGCGGTTAAATTTTCAAATCCAAAGACTAAAATACGGATAGACGTCGTTAAAAATAATGAATATCTGACGATTTCCATTATTGATAATGGGGTTGGGATTCCAGCAGCTGAACTGGAATCTGTTTTTGATAAATTCACTCAAAGCAGTAATACCAGAACCGGAGCCGGAGGAACGGGTTTAGGTCTGGCTATTTGCCAGGAAATTATCAAAGCTCACGCAGGAAGAATCTGGGCAGAAAACAACCCGCAGGGCGGTGCAATAATTCGTTTTAATTTACCCTTTCATCAAAAAACAAATTAGTCCGCCAAAACGCTGGTAGCAATGACCAACCCCTGGCACACTGACACTCTTCAGTGGTACCCCTGCCGTCCCTATCATGAAATTCGATTTCGCCCCATGGATCATTGGTTCGTGTAAGTTGCTTCCTGTCTAACCGAATGCACTCTTAACTGCCTCAAGGACACGATCTTCGTTGCTGCGTACCCGATAATCGTCAGCCTGGTCAATCCACCGGATAACTCCTTTCTCGTCAATTAGCAGCGACGTTGGGATCGCCATTGTCTTAAAAGATGGCACAAGCGCCAGCGGAATACCGAACAACATAAAACTGCCCTTGGAAAATTCAACTGCCTTATGGTGCTCGACGCCGTACTGCCTGATGACTTCAAGCTCCGGATCTGACAATAGAGTCAGACGCAGTCCATCGCGGATCTTGTGTCTGGCAGCCACTTCGAGACCGTCTTTGCTTAATGCGACTACGGTGACATTGTATTTGTCCAGATCTGATTGCATCGCTTCGAATCGCTGTAACTCAGCGCTACAATAGGGTCACCAACTCCCGCGAAAAATCTTGAGCAATGTCCTCTTGCCCATTAATTCGTCGGTGTGAAACCCAACCCCTTCTGAAGTTGTTGTCTTAAATGACAAGAGATTATCGCCGACCTTTACTTTCAGGTCCCCAATCGGCGTTTTGCGCTGGGAGAGCAGCCACAAAAACGTCAGCGCCATCATCAGTGCAAGGGCTGCGGGGACGATCACAGCCGCACCAGACGTTTCGTTGCCTTGATAACTCCAAACGATGGCTAAGACTGCAAGGCCAGTCCCGATACATTGCATGATGACAGACCCAAAGGGCCGAACGGGCACTTTGCCGCGAGGGATCGAAGCCAGATAGACACCCCATGTACCCATGACGATCACGAAGGAGGCCGCAGACATACCGATAATTGCCGTGTTCATTCTTCACTCCATTTTTTCAGTCTGAAATCCATTGGGTTAGCAAAGCTTATATATTTCCACCTCATATTCAATCTTGTATTTTATCACCGAATCATAAAAGAGGTCAAATATATGTAAAGTTTCGCCAGTTTCTTGGCGTACACTTTTTTTGAATAGTCCTTATTGATACGGTTTCCAGTAGAAATAAGGGGACGTTGTTGACAAAGTGTACAAAAAATATGTGGACAAAATATACAAGACTGCATAACGCTTGATTTTAGTAGTTTGTACACTTTATCAACAACGTCCCCTCTATAGTACTGTGGAACCAGACCCGATATTTTTCATCAATCGCCTCTTTTAATTGAGTCCAGAGCGGAGTATCATGAGATATTAACAGAATGGTTCGATGGGAATTTGTGAAAATATGTCATGTACACTAAACTATGGGCGTTGGTCTGAAGGACGAATTTACATTACGTTTGGTGGAGAGGATAACAGACATCGCTCCACAGCAGTGGGATGCCTGCGCCAACCCAGCCTCGTTCTCAAGTGAGGTTTGCCTTCCCTATGACCCTTTTGTTTCCTATGCTTTTTTGAGTGCTCTAGAGGAGAGCCAATCTGCTATTGCTGATACCGGCTGGGCGCCCCGCCACTTGATCCTGGAGGACAAAAACGGCGAACTGCTGGGTGTAGTTCCCATGTACATTAAAAGCCACAGTCGCGGCGAATATGTGTTTGACTACCAATGGGCAGATGCCTTTGCACAAGCCGGAGGGTTGTACTATCCGAAGCTGCAGGCTTCTGTACCCTTCACTCCGGTGACGGGCAGGCGACTCCTGGTTCGCCCCGGGGAACATCAAAAAACTGTCGAAACTATCTTAGTTGAGGGCTGCATGCAGGCTGCGAAACAGCTGGCAGTCTCTTCACTGCATTTTACATTTCTTAAAACCGGACAAGCAGATCACCTCGAAGAATTCGGATTTCTACGCCGCACCGATCAGCAGTTTCATTGGCAGAACGGGGGATACGCTGATTTCGATGAATTTTTAGGGGCGCTTTCCTCGAAAAAGCGACGTAACATCCAACGGGAAAGGAGAATCGCACTGGAAAACGGTATCCGGATCGAACTTCTGACCGGAACTGAAATCACAGAATTCCATTGGGACGCTTTTTTCCGATTTTACATGGATACCGGTAGTCGTAAATGGGGAACCCCATACTTGACACGCCCGTTTTTCTCAATGGTAGGGGCTTCAATGGCGGAGCGGATTCTTTTAGTCATGTGCCGCCTCGGAAATGATTATGTGGCTGGGGCATTGAATTTCATCGGTGGCGACTGCCTGTATGGTCGGTATTGGGGAACTCTGGGAGACTTTCCTTTTCTCCATTTCGAAGTCTGTTACTATCAGGCAATCGAATATGCCATACAGCACAAAATGTCTTTTGTTGAGGCAGGGGCCCAAGGGGAACACAAGCTTGCCCGGGGATATCTACCCCATCAAACTTACAGTGCACACTGGATTGCCAACGATAGTTTCCGAGCAGCCATCGCCAACTACCTCGTTTCCGAACGACGCTATGTGGATGAAAATATCCAGGTCTGGCATCAACATTCACCGTTCCGATCAGAAAAAAACTAGTTATCGATCAGTATCACTCCTTCGCCTCAGTCAATTGCCCCTTGTTCCTTTAAAAAAAACGGAATAGCATTATCGATGACAGGAAACCGATTTGACTTTATGTAACCAATCTGATTTTTTTGAAAAACGAAATATGGAAAGCCTGATAGGAAGTCTGAAAAGAGCCCAGGAACCCGGCGCTCTGGAAGATCTGGGACATGATGAACTAAAAGCCATCCACACCGAACTGGAAACACTCCGGAAGATGGTGCATGAACGGCTTCTTGAACTATCCCTACCGGAAGAAGATGATCCGGACTATATTTATGTTGTTGCCAACGGTCAACGGGACCTCATTAAAAAGGATATCGAAGTTCTGAATATCTCCTGCAACAGTTTCAATACACTGCCGGAAGCTATTTATCAGCTGAAGAAACTCAAGAAACTCTATCTGTACAACAACTCATTTTCCGAAGAGGAGAAAAAAACAATTCGTCAGCAATTTCATGCTGGAGTCCATATTTACTTCTAACGGTTACTGCAACTTGTTGATCATGTAATCAGTTCTGCCGGCAGAAAATCCGTACGGTTTTGATAGACCAGCATTCTTCTCGCTTTATTAAAATCGATGCGGGTAATTGAAGCGTTGTTCAAGATGAAAATGTATTCGCGATTAACAGTCGATAAATTAAAAAGATAGTAAAGGATACAGTTGATGAAATAACTGTGAGTTACGATCGCAATCCGATCTTCAGTCTCCCCATGCTGTTTAATCAGCGCTTCAAGTACCTTTCCCGATCTTTTATAGCAGATTTCCGGCTCTTCATAGGGCCGATTCCACCACCCGTTCGAATTCATCGTTTCCTGAACTGTATACTCCGGATATTGGATTCTGATATACTCTGGGGTAACCCCTGGAAAACCAATACGCTGTCCACTCGACCGCTCAATATTCCAGACACCTCCCTGTTCATGCAGATTCTCCCAGATTATCGGTTTGAGATCCACCCGGTCGACAAAAGGTTTTGCGGTATCCAGAGCACGGATCATCGGACTCACAAAGAGATGCGTGAAATCGAAATTATTGACATTGAATCGGTCCTGGGTTTTATTGTTCGAAGATGAGAGATAGGAATTGACAAGGAATGCTCCCAGTTTTTCAGCCTGTTGTTGACCTCGTTCTGAAAGGGGTGAGTCAGAATAACGGTGGTTCTCATAAATTTTCAACCCCTGGGCATCCTGATAGTCTTTTATGTGTTCATCTATAATAACATTATTCTCGGACTGAGCATGTCGAATAAGATATAATTGCATAATGGTATACCTTTAAAAATATTGTTTGAGAAACTTATTGCAGCCTAACCGGTCCGACTCCGGTCAGCTAGGGTTAAATTGAAAAACCCGTTTCATGAATCTGACTCCTTCACACTATTTTAAAAGGAATATCCAAATTCAGCAAGTAGGAGCTTCAAATAAAATTATTTGATCTCTCCGATAAGCTAAAGTTGACAGTTTTTTGGGTTGAGTGATATTTTCAGATAATCAACAGTTCAAGCGTAGATTCAGAGAAGCAACCTGTTAAACAAGTCCATCTCAAACCGATAGTGATCCACTGTGCTAAATTTTTATACACCCGAAAGGAAATTCAATGACCCAAAAGCGTATCCCGTTCTCAAGTCACCAACTGACCGAAATCATCAAGACCTATCCAACACCGTTTCACATTTATGACGAACAGGCGATCCGGGATAACGCCCGTCGGTTTAAAGCTGCGTTTGCGTGGAATGAGGGTTTCAAGGAGTATTTTGCTGTTAAAGCGACGCCAAACCCATTTATTATGAAATTACTCCACCAGGAGGGATTCGGGTCGGACTGCAGCTCACTGGCGGAACTGCTGCTCTCAGAAAAGTGTGGTATTATCAGTGATGAGATCATGTTCTCCTCGAACGATACGCCTGCTGAAGAGTATATCAAAGCTCAGGAACTGGGGGCAACGATAAATCTGGATGATATCAGCCACATCGATTTTCTGGAAAAGCAGGCCGGAATCCCTGAAGTAATTTCGTTTCGATACAATCCAGGAAAACTTCGCG
>Ga0208904_1000680_pt1 | contig 26294 bp, 30 predicted proteins | sample AntAceMetag02UKB_FD_184774 | JGI IMG/M metagenome (GOLD analysis project Ga0208904, IMG submission 184774) | Saline lake microbial communities from Ace Lake, Antarctica - Antarctic Ace Lake Metagenome 02UKB (SPAdes) (version 2) | ecosystem: Environmental > Aquatic > Non-marine Saline and...
TGTCTGTCGCACCTACTGTTAAGTAGATATCGGCATTATCAAAAAACACTAATTTTGCACCTGTAACTATCGAAGCACCAACGAGTTCATCTGTGTCTATTTCGCCTGTTGTTGTGTTCTTACAAATAAATGTAAGTTTATCTTTAGCAAACAATGTTGCTGTTAAAATGGTATCTGTATCACCTAAAGCAGTTGCTGTTAGCAAACTTGCTGTCCAACCGTTATAATCTGCTAAACTATCAATATATGTTTGTGTATAAGCATCTGTAATTCCAAAGCCACTTAATAGTGTTGGCTTACTTGCTATATTAGCGAATGTAGTCGCATGAGGATTTGTACCATCTACAACTTGTGAATGGTCGTATGCTGTTTTACCTCTATCACCACGATATGCTGTGTTTATCGTTTCGCCTAAAATCAAGTCGCTCGATACTAAAACATACGCACTGCCAGACCAACGATAACTTTCGCCATCATAATCTCCAACTGTAACGATATGATACCAATTACTCGAAACAGGAGTTAAAGCATCTCCACCTACGGTAAGCGATAACCAATCAACTGCGTAAGGTGTCGCACCTACGATATAAGCATCTTGTAAATCATTTAATGCACCATAAGTCTGTGCTAATGGAACTTTGCCATTTTCATCTAACTCGGCAATACCATTTACAGCACCACGAATATTATCATGGGCATTGGCTACTACATCATGCGCTGCAATATCTACACCGATTTTATTATCAACTCTTATACTTTCTGTATCTGCATCTGCAATGCTTTCTTTTAAGGCTATTGCTGCATCAACTCGTATGCTTTCTGTATCTGCATCTGCCACACTTTCTTTCAAATCTAACGCCGTTTGCTGTGCTGTCGATACAGGTTTATCTGCATCACTTGTATTATCTACATTCTCGATAACTAACTGTGCTTTCGTTACAACGTGTGGGTTTGCGACATCATTCTTATGCGTTGTAGCATCAACCTTTGTTTCGTATGTAGTCGTAATTACATTACCACTTGCATCTTGCTCAGCTTTTTTAACTGTTGTAGTGCCATCTATGAAATCTGCATCTTGTGCTTCTAACGCTGTAATATCTATAACGTTTTGTGCAATGTCTACTTTATTGGTTTCTGCTTGTTCATTGACTTGTGCAACGTATGATAAAATATACCGAATATACTCGTCTGAAATTGTAACTGATGTTGCTGAACGTGGTAGATTTCCCTTTTGAATTGTCATACCTACGATATTATATTGCTTAACATCAACATCGTTAATTTGGTTTACAGGGCTTGTAACTCTTGTCCATACATAAGTGTCAACAACAAATGTAACCATGTAAAAACCATAGTCATCTTCGCCCTCTGCCTCGTAGCAATAGCCCACTGAACCTGCAAGGTAAATCGCTTCGGTTGCTGGGTGTGCTTCTTCAAGTAGTGATAGAAGTTGATATGCACCAATTAAACTATCTCCACCTGTCTGAACTACCGTTGCTGCGATTGACATAGGACTGTTACCGTTAGCGTTCCATTGTAATACTTGTGGTGGAACTATACACCAATACTTAGCAAATGTGCGATATGCTGACTCTCCTGCAACTAAATGGTTTTCCGTTGCAATATAAACTAATGGAAAAAATACTGATGTTGGGTAGCCTTTGTTGTCTGCTTTGTAATTGATCATCACAACATTTGAAGCAACCCCATCTTCTAAATAAACTTCTAATCGGTTGACATTTGAAGCTGGGTGAAAACTCGACAGCCCATAAGGGTCGCGTTGTGTTCCGCCTGTTAAAAAATATACTTTGCCAACATTTTGTGCAATAGCGTCTGCCATACTCTTAATCTCCTCTCTTACTTTAAATTAGAAATGAAAGCGTGAAAAAGCGACCTCAAATGAGTTCCATTGAAAATCGCTTTACTTGTGGTTGTTTAATAATTTTAGCGTAAACCATCAAAATCGCTTCCCTTTTAATTGTATTGTTATACTACCTTTAAAATATACCTAATCTTGAAATTTGTCAATACTTAATTATCAAACATCAACTTCTCTTGGTGGTGTGCCATCGCCTTTGTCGATAATCATGTGAAACTTTACTTCAAGGTCGCTCTTAACGTTCATTTCAACACCATCGTTAATTTTCCAATCTTCTGCCATTTTTTTACTGTAATACGATAACTCATACTTAAATTGTTCCTCTAAAGATATAGAACCACCTAAATCACTTGGGTAAAACTTTACAAAAGGTTTATTGTTTTCATCTTGCTTGATATATCTTATAAACCCTACCCATGCGTTGTCATTCTTTCGGTAAATGTGAATCACACCAATATTATTGTCGTCTTGTTTTTGCTCATCATACCGATAATTTAATGTTTCATCAATCATAGTAATTGACCCCTTTTCATTTTTTAATCTACTTTACTACACTTTACTAACTTGCGACATTTTAAGCAGTGTCTGCAATAGTCATTGAAGCCGATGTGATTGTGATTGAACCCTCATAAGTAAATGTTTCTGCAGTGATGTCTTTCTTATAAATGTAATTATCATTTGGATAAGTCCCCTTATGTATTCTTAAATGTGCAATACTGCTCGATGCTGGAATGGTAAGAACGACATTTGACGTTATATTCATTGCACTCGTTGCAGGTGTTGAATAAGTTGCTGTTGCTGAAAATATTTCTCCATCATCAGCATCTGTTGTATAAGCCCCTATTTTGATAGTTGCCCCAAAAGCACCTGGATCCCAATCCTTAATTGCTTGTAATATTGCATTTCTTGCAATAACATTTGATTGTGTAGCCATAATTTATTTCTCCTTTTTCTCTTTATATTTTTTTTATTTATCTATATCTAAATGCTTTATCTATTGTAAAGCCTTAAAACCGTTTACCAACCATTCCAGAAAACTACATTTGATGGTGCTTTATCATCTTCGCCTGAAATATCTCTTGCTTGTGCAACGATACGAGGTGTTGATGTGTAATACGCGTGAAACTCAATATTGCTCGACCATGTATTTGTAGCGAGTATAACCATATTAGCTGTTACGAATGTTGGAGTTGCTGTTGTAACATTGTGTCCTACTCTACCTGTATCAGCATCGTTGTTCTTAACACGATATATTGCTTCATACCAATGCCCGCCTCCATCAGTGCCATCTGAATAAGTCGAAACTTCTATTGTTGGGTCTGCATATTTAGGGTGATAAGCGGTATAAATCAGTGCCGTTGTTAAACTCATTGGAACATTTAAGGTTGTAAAAACTTCTAATGAACGCCCATAAGCCATATCAATCCCTAAATTAACTCCAAAATCGTTTGTCAATACAACTTCTCTACCTCTCACATATGATAAGTCAAAACTTGTAGTTAAAGGCATTGCGAATGTTAAATCAATGTTCTTAATGAAAATCATAAGTGTTGTCATTGATAGAGGACTTGCTATGCTTTGATTGATATTCTTGTAGAAATTCATATCAACTGTCAAATCTAAACCCATATTAAGTGGTATGACTTTGTCTATATCAAATGCAATGACAGAACTAAATTCGAGTGGAAAATCGAGTGTAAATCCAATGTCTTTTGAACGGTAGTGTGTTAAGTCAAAACTTGTTTCCATTATGAAATCCATCGTAATTGGTATAGATTCACCAACATAATATAAAATGTTTTCTCTAAAACCCATCGCGAAATCACTCGTTAATGGAACTTCTCTACCTCTTTCATAAATAATATCTGCACTAAACGCCATTGATAAATCTATCGAAGTCCATTCTTCAATCAATGTTCTATCGCCAATTTCTATCACGTTAGGTCTTATATGTCTATTGACAAACTTGATACCATTTAATGCTTCGTTGCAAGCCACGATTAAACTAATTGTGCCATCATCATTTGGTATGCCTATCGCCCATGAAGTAACACCTATCATGCTAATATCTATGAAACTTACGGTGTTGGTTGCACTATCATATTTGATGTTGCCATCTCCCAAATCGTAATCATCTCTTAATGGTGTTTCACTTACATAGCCACTCTTAACGAATAAATCATCAAATAACTCGTATGTCGTGCCGTTGGTGTATTTGTATAACTTACCACCATTTAATATTTCTTCATGTTCCTTAACAATATAATTGTCTGTGAAAAATTTTATGCCAAATATGTATAAACCCATGTAAAACGATAATACATTCAAACCGTAAGTGAGGTTCGCATTTGTCATTGGGTCTTTATTCCACACGAGAGGGTGTTCAAAAGGTTCGTTTATATTGTAATTACCACACCAAAAGTAAACGTTGTTCTTGAAATAACTATCAAATGATGTTGCATAATCTCCTATTAAATATAAATCATTTTCAATCAATGGGTAGTCCACGTAATCATCATCTTCAAATCTCATGTCTTTCATGATAGCAAATCCAAATCTTGTGAATCTACCTCGACTGTCGGTGTATCTTTTGGCTTGATTGTAGTAAGTTGTTACACCACTCTTTGTCTTGCTTACAAGTCCATCTCCTGCAATTTGGTTGTTTTGGAAACCAAAGGTAAATGCAAACCCACCCTTAATTCCTCTTGCTGATACAGGTGTTACAATGAACTTCCGATTATTATCTGTTTCTACATTGTCATCAAGCATACCATCGGTTCTAATCAATGCCACTGTTGCTTTATTATGAAACTTGCCATTAGAATCGTTACCTAATAATATACTTACAATCGTTCTAATCGTATGTGTCTTATCGTAAATCTTGGTTGATTGTTCTTGAACTCCGCTCACTATATCATCAGGTGGTAAAGCAATTAAATAATCTCCATAATACTCGTGTCTATCTAAAACGGTTTTTGCGAAGTTATCGAAAGGTCGATATTTTTGATTGACAAACGTTGCTTGTTGAATACGGTTGTGATACTTAATTACTGTGTAAGTCGCAAGTGCAAAGTCATTAAACCATGTTGTATCAATTTGAGATATGGTGTAATCATCAATATCTTTCATACCAATCTCGTAGAACTGCGATAATGAGGTGTGTTTCTTTGGAAACTTGAATGTTACGTTTCCTGTTCTTTGTAAATCCCCATAACCTTTCTTACTTTGTCTTACGATATTTACAAGTGATTCCTCTTGGTTTTGTCGCATTTCAGAGTAGAAACTTACTTGCGATAAATCTTCCTTATCTTGCTTGATTGCAAGTCTTTCATCAGTGATATACTCAACTCTAAATTTCCATTCTCGATTGTGATTGACTGTTGTTGTTGAGGACAATGGCATATCTATAACTATTTCATGATTGCCATCAAACGTGTCATCTATCAATATAGGCGTTGGCATATTAAGCATTACATACTCGTAAATCGCTAACTTAATAACATTTCTTGATAGGTTGTCTTGGAAGTAAGTGCCAAATATATCTGCTAATTTTATCTCGGTATCGCCAACATTCCAACTTAGGTTTTCTACCTTGTTTAGTCTTCTACCTAAATGATAGTCCCATATCCATCGTGATTCAATCGTTGGGAAGTTTTCGGTAATATCTTTTAATTTCCATTCTTCGCCATTTATCCATCTCGCTGTGAGGTCTAACTCAAAATTGGTTCTTGTCATGATAGGTGCTATACCACCTTGTGCATAAACTATGAATGATGGAATAACTACGATCAACTTCTTAGGCATATACATCGGCGAACGTTCTGGTAATTTAATTGTAAAATTATTTTCTGTCAACTGAATATCTAATGAACGAACTTGTTGATAACCTGAACGTGAGGGAGTCATAACTGATGGGTCATCAAGGTCATTCGATAAACCTTGTGAGATAACTTGATAATTTCTTGTGCCTATTTGGTTTGTGTTTTGTTGACTTGCAAACCCTACAACATCTTTAATTTCAAATGAACCTGTGTTTAGGTTGTATTGTTCTAATGCTAAATTATCTAATACCTCTCCACGTTCTAATCGTGGAAGTGAGTTCACAAACGATAAAGCATATATAATCATTTGTCTTGCTGTTGCATTTGACATATAGATTTGAGGTGCTTGAACGCTCTTTAATAACGTATCATATCGACTATCAATATCAAATACTCTCGTTGTATTGAAATATCTTGTATCTTCAAGTCCACCGAACTTACTTATGCACGTTCTAATTTCATCTATAACATCATACATTGATAACTCTTGTTCATCTATTACATCTACATAAAACGTATATGAGGGATTGAAACCTACATTCCAACCATAACCCTCTGTGCCATCTGCTGTAAATCCATAATAGACTTGCCATTTACCTTTAGGAAATACCCAAGTTGCAGGTGCAGTTGATAATACATGATAATTTGTGCCACTTATAAGGGTTGCGTTTGTAGCGAGTATAGCGTCAGCTCTTTTATACCCATCTGGCAATGCACTTGTTGCTAAGTATGCTTGGTCGACTTTATCAAATACAACTTCCGTATTTCCTCGTATCGTTGCACTAATATCTATGTGTTTAAGGGTTGCTCTTGCAAACCATTGAGTTTCTGAAATTGCAACATTAGTATGAGATATGAAAGGCGCTTGAGTGTTATCAATAACAGCACGAGATTTCGCTAATGAACGCACGAAGTAATAATCAAGTTTTGCTGTATATTCAATAGCACTTACGGTATGTCTATAATATCCATAAGAGCCAACCGCTTCTGGCATATCACTATAAATGATGAACTCGTATGTTTTAGTTCCGACAGGTATTCTTGCTATATAATTATCAATTTCGGTAATTGTAACATCAACCATTGAAAACATCTTGTAAGGTGTATCATTTAGATATGAAAAGGGAATGACTAACTTTGCTTCATCGAGTGCTTCTTCCCATTTTCTTGCTGTGGAGAAACCAATCTCAACATTAACTTTTTCGCTGTCTATGTAAAACTCGTATGTGAATGGCATGGTCTTCCCCTTTCATCTTTAAATTGAAATGTTTACTTATACTAAACTTTTATACCTAACATCTAACTAAATTGGTTCTTTTCGTTCTCAATGTTGCGTATATATAAGTTTCTACCATAATCAAGCATGTTGTTTTGACGTCTTACTAACGGTCTGGTGTATAACCAATTACTAATCCCCGCTTCTATATATGCCATACCTGCTGTTGTGTAAGCCTTTGAGATTGCCTTGAAATTTGATACTATCATATCTTCCCCAGAATGTGCTGAATAAATATTTGCACCAAAGTTTAAACCCTTATCAACTGCTTTTAATTCAACTGCTATACCTCTAATTACCGGGATTGACATGATTGCTGATTTAACCATACTTCCTGTATTTATAAATGTCGATAACCCAATCATTTTATTCGCAGAAGTATTTATGTTTTTCTTAATGTTTGAGGACTCTTTAACACTTAATGTGCCTTTGGCTCTGCCTTGCCCTGAACCACCACGTTTTAATAATACATTGACATTTATATCAGCCATAATTACACGCCCTTATTCCATGATGGAACAAACGATAAACTGAATATATACTTTTCGCCTTTGCTTACTTCTTCGATTGGTGCTTTACGGTCAAGTAGACATTCTTCACTAATTGTCATATCATTATCGACAATATATGTTTTAGTGCCACTATCGTAGACTGCTATTTCACTCTTAAGTGTCCATAATTCAGTTGATGTTTCTTGTGTTGGCTTACGGCTATCTATGAAAATCTTTTTCAAAATCTGATTATTAAAGTCAATTTGAATACCCATAGCATACGCAAAACCTGTTGTTTTAGGAACGTGTCTTACATATTTAGCGTTGGCTTGATTTCCTATTAACTTGTCATTAAGGAACTGTGAACCCTCTGTATCAACGCCTGTTCCCCAATTCCATGCGATAGGGTGAACTTGAATAAATGCACCCTCACTAACACTCGGAACTGATAAGTAATGTGTTTCTTGGTTGGCATATTCCCCATGATTTGTAACCTCTAAGACAAGAGGCATAGACAATGTGAGATAGTTCTTACCTGCAACTCTGATCAACTGTCCATAATTGATTTCTCCACTCATGGCAATTACCTTTAATGTTTCAGTAATATTCGCACCACTCGTGTCATCAATATTGATATACGATACATCTAAGGTTGTTTGGTATTGAACTAATCTTGCTCTTATTTCTTGAATTGCGAGTTCTATCGCTCTAAATGTGAGAACATTCTCGGCATACACTAAGAACTCAATCGTTGGCTCGTAAGTAATTTCCTTGATAATATCATGTGCTAAATAATTGGAGTTTAACATTGGAATACTCATAGGCACAAAACTTGTATCATCTAACTCATAGGTATCGTTTGACATTGTTTTCTTAACATCAAATCTTCCACCATCTTGTGCGAATCTACGAGTGAACCCACCCATTTCAGCACCATCGTCCATATAGTAATAACCTATGGAAAACTTTACTTTGCCATCAGTCGTGTTATCGTTGAACGTGTCAGCAATAAACTTGAATATATCTATCTCATTGATATGATATTTTTTTGCCATATAATTATTACCCCTTTACTCTATTTATAATTATTCTATTTAGAATTATTCTATTTGATTTGAAGCCACTATTTCATTCTTGCGTTGCATGTATATTTGATGTAACTTGCTGAAATTTCTATTGTTGTAACCTATCTTAGAACCCTTTGCGTTTGCACTCTCAACTCGCTCACCTTTGGCTCTTGAGATTTGACCTGTATAATTCATTTCTCTTATCTTCGATATTTCCATTCTCGACTTAGCAGTGATTGTTTTAGCATTCACGTCAGCTTGTTTTAAATATGCACGTTCCCATGAAAATGGCTGATTGCTACTCGATTTAAGTGATACAAATGGTTTAGGACTTGTTACCAAAAACATTGGAGTTTTACCTGTAATTATCCATGAAATCGCTTGTTCAGTAATTGCTGCCGTTGTATCAACACTTATAAAACCTTTATACTTTTTGACCGGCCCAACACCCTCTTCAAGAAACTTTGTATAATTTGCTGCTGATAAATCATATCGTATGCGTATCTTTCGTGGACTGTTACTTGCAAGTGTAATTGATCGCTTTAGGTTTCCTGTATCTTCTGGTGCTATCATGACTGCCATATTCCAAAACCAATAACCAAGTGCTGTAGGAAAGCCATATTTGTAGATTTCTTCAAATCTCTTTTTATCAATTTCTACAACGAATAACATTATGAAATACCACCAATACATATCATTGTTTTCAAGCCTAAGTGTCTTAAGCGTTCATTGTCTGCTGATGTGTTCATAGCGTTATACTTGTTAGCATATGTGCCTGTGCTGTCTTGTTGAATGACTTTTAACACGAACCAATCAACACCCTTTGCTCTAACTTTACCACCACTTAAAAACTTTGCTTGGTTATCATCGGTTGCAATATGCCATATTAAGATTGTGGTTTCTTCTCTATCAAAGTATTGCTCGACTTCTTCATCAGTCCCACGTTTAACGTAAGCATTGGTTTGTCCATCTTTACAATAAAAATGTTCTTCATCAACAGTAGACCAATAATCGCTTGTATCATCATGCCAATTTTCAGGAACTAAAGCCATAATTTGTGCATATGTCATAGTCGATAAATCAATATCTCTATCTTGTAAATCTAATTGGCTTTTAGGTCTTTTGTATGTTGCATTGAGGTTCTTAAGATATAGAGAACCTGTTTGACCGAAGTCCGTTAAATCTCCACCGTATTTTTTCATGTTACCACGTTCCGGTCGTTGGGTTATATATCTTCATATTTGCGACTGCTTTTTTAAGTGTAAGCATATCGGTGAACGTGATTTTATCATACAAGTGATTATACAATATGTGATAGGTTTCATCATATGGCAAGTCATCAATATACTCAACTAACAATGCTTGTTCAGCAGTAATGTATGTATTATCAACTAAATAAACAACAAGTGCTGGTAAGTCATCAAATGTCGTTGTTGTATTTATGTCATATGGTAGGTATTTCGTTCCTAAATATGTGTTTAATACCAACTGCTTAGCAATAGGCGATAGTGCTTTATCAACACCAAACTCAATGAGTTTACCTTGATTTAAGTTAGCACCCGTATTGTAAGCCATCATGAATCCACCATCTCTACGGTTATACCATGCGGTATCGCTAAATAACTTAAACATCTCAACTCTTGCTTTCTTGCTATGCGACATATAATATAGCATTTGAATTCTGTATTTAGGGTCTTTGAGTGATAATATTGTTTCATATACAACTCGTGCCACGAGTTGAAGATATGCTTGTGCGTTTTCTTCGGTTTTCCAATCAACAATTAAATTAACATAAGCATACTCTAAAATACCCTTAACCAAAGGGATATACATTTGTTCGTCATAATCATAGTCCATCATGCCATCAATAAACGGTCTATCTAAATATTCAAGTGTAGGAATAGCCATAATGCCACCTCTTTCTTAGTGTGGGTAATACCCAATGTCAAACTTTGCTAACGTTCCATATACTGCCCAAAATAATCCACCAAATATCGTTTTGTCATAAGTTCCATAAACATCATCAATATATTTGCCCTCTTTTTTATCATCTTTATCATTTGCTATATTTGGATTACTTTTAGGTGTAAACGTTATACCATCTTCGGTTGTCATTGTCTTTAAGTGCATTTCAATGTTGTGTGCGATATAATAGCACATTGCTCTCTTATACTCGTTTGTTGAACCACAAAAGTAATAGTTAATTCTATTTCTACCAAGTTCATTGAATAATACGAAGAACACATATAGAGGTGAGTTCTCATCTTCAATCGCAAATTCCGCTGATTTAATAAACATCTTAAAATCTGCAAGTGATACTTTAGGTGGAACTATCTCGTTGGTTATCAACGGTAAAACAGGTGATATGACCTCAACCCTGTAATTGTAAGTGCTATACGGCACTATGACATTAAAGTGATAGAAGTTATCGCTATCTACAAAATATTCGTAACCCTCGTATGGTATGTATGACATCTCTTTTACCTCTCTTTTTCTTACTTATTATTTTTAATTACTTTCATTTACTTTCATTTAATTCGATTATTCGTATTGCCATCTCTATTATAAACATATATTATATCGTGAGTTTATGTGCTTATATTAGAGAGTGAGTTACCTCACTCCGTAATCAGTATAAGTTATTTAATTGTTGTTATCAATCAGCTGACCAAATAGCATAAATTGTGTCATCTGCTGTGATTAAATCTGTTGCAGTAACCATTACAGCACCTGCATCATCATACGCCCAACCGACTTGTGTGTAATTCGTATATAATGGTTCAGGTATCGAACCATACGACAATATCTTAGAACCAATGCCAGCGTCTGTTACTACAACATCGCTTTCATCGGCATCAATATTACCACCGTTAAGGTCAAAAGTCAGGCTCGTTACTCCCCCGTTGTCGTACCGTTATCAACGTATCTTACGATACCTGGATAGAATACAAGTGGAACGCCAATGAACGAAACGTAATTTCTACGCATACCGTTATTAGCTGGGTCATATACTAATGCACCTGGAGTTAAGTCAAGTGCCAATCTTGTACGCATAACATATGGGTCTTGGCGATATAAAATCGTTCTACCTGTGTCATTTGTTCCATCTTCACTAAGTAATGTATCAAAGTTTCCAAGTTCTGCAATAGGTGCAAGGTATGGAAGTAAATCAAACATTATTTCTGGCCCACCATACTTTTTGGAAAGTACGCTGATTTGTGCTTCAAGATATTCAAGATGTGATTTAAACACTGTGCCTGCTGATGTCAAATATGCTGGCTTAGTTAATGCACCAAATAGACTTGGATAAAGTAACCATTTGTTTGGTAACTTATCTTGTTGATATACTACGTTTGCTGCGAAAGCATTGTATTCTCCAACAAATACATCTACAAGTTCAGCAGTTGTCATTGTTTGGAACTTCTTGTGTGTCAACGTGTATAGGGTTGATGTTTCAATATCTGAAATCGTTGCATCGCCTGCTACCATGTTGATCAAACCTCTTGCCATACCTGTTACATCAGTTGTTCCACCATCAATACCTCTATGACCGACAAACGCGAATTTATCAAGTTCAATTTGGTATGAGTATCTTACTGCTTCACCCTCAACACCGATAACATCATAACCAATGGTTTGTGCTTTCATTAGGTCGATTTGACCTACGAATAGTCCAAGTGTGATTGGTAAGATTGGTGCTTCAAGTGTTTCTACGTTTGCTTTAACAAGATTTACCTTGTTGTTGTTACCAGAAGCAAGACGTCCTTTTTGAATTGCATAATTCATGAAGAAACCCTTGTCTGTTTCAACTGCACCACCACCATAAATGTGTGGAACGTGCTTCATAGCAAATGTGTTAAATAATGGTCTACGGATATTTAGGTCAAGCACTGTAAACCCGTTGTATGGGAATACTGCTTCTGCGCCATCTCTAAATTCTACGTTTTCAATCTTACGCGCTGAATGTAATGCTTTTGTTTGAGCATCAAGGAATCCAGGAAATCTTGGGTCTTCAATCATCTTTTCAGATGCGGTAATGAACTCCACTAAAGATACCTTTTTTGCTTCTGCACTTTTCATTGCGTCATTAAATGTGTAATTACTATCGTATTTTATTACTGACATGTTCTGTTACCTCTTCCTAAAGTTTAGTGATGACAGCACAAATGCCGACACCATTAGTTGGTGTAAATTTAGTACCACCAAAAGTCCAACCTGTTAATGCAACACATTCAGTACCGACATCAGTTGTATAAATTGCACCTGCTACTGTTGCAACAGATGTTGCTGTTCCTACATATACCAAACCTGCTACCGCTGGTGTTTGAGATGCCGCTAATACTACAACGACACTCCAACCTGTTGGTGCAGATGCTGGGATAACTGAAAAGGCTTTAGATGTTCCAGGTCCTTCAACTGTTCCGATTGTTTGTGTTTGAACGCCAACAATATCTCTAAGAGTGATTGCTGCTGTTGCTAATGTTAAAGCTGATGTTGCTCTTTTAACACCATATGCTTTATCGTTTGATTGTACGATTTCTACAACTTCACCAAATTCAATAGCGTTATCTGGAGTAGTATTATATGCACCTGCTGCATATTGAATACCCCACGCCCCATAATATGTTCCTGGTAAATGATTTCCACCTGCTATGGTAGCATGTCTGTTTAGTTTACCGTAAGTAAATAGTCTTGCCATGATTTATGTTCTCCTTTTTCTTAAAGATTTAGATTTGTCTTGCCCTTACGTTGTTCAAGTGCAAAATTATCTAACCATTCTTTATGGTCTTTGTGTTGACCGCTTTCAGGGTTAGTAAGTTTATCATAATACACCTTACTTTCCTTGTCCATGTAATCGAAATCAATCATTTGTTTAGGTGTTAAATCTGCCCCAATGTTTTCATCTTGAATGTTATTAACAACCTTGATTCCTTTCGTTACACTATCTTCAACTACAACTTCAACTGCTTTCGCTTGGCGAGGGAACGCTTCCACATATTCTGCATTTAGTGAATCAATCAAATCGACTTTAAATGCACCATCTGGTAACTTCATCGCATCAGCAAATTTTCCTGCAAAATATGCTTTGTCTTTCATAATGGTTTCTTTCTCCTTATTTTCTCCATCTTTTGTTTCGATGGTTGCTTCTTCTTTTACGACTTCTTTTGGTTTTTCTTTAACTACTTCTTCATCAATGGGTTTCACTTCAACCTTTGGAACTTCAACTACTTCATTTTCTTCAATAACTGTTTTTTCATCAATAATTTCAATCGTGTCGTCATCATTAATTTTAAGTTTACGCCCTTTGATAAAATCTAAAATTTTCATAGATTTTTTCTCCTTTAATTCTTGATTTTGTTTATCTCGTATCATCGCATAAGATGCTCTTCCCTCTTTAACAACTGCAACATGGTTATACTCAATGTCCGATTGGTAATAGTCATTCGTATCATCAAGCGGTAGCAATTTAGCAGAATAACCTAATGACAAATCCCTAAAGTCTTTAGATAATTCAATTTCTCCCTCATCGTTTATAAATGTAATGAGGTCAATTAGTTCTTTATCTTGTATTACGAGGTCGCATATGATATTGTCGCCCTCTTGTCTACCTATATCAAGGATAGCACCCTTTGCATATCTTTTGTAATTCTTACTATCCACCATTACACTTGGGTGTTCCAACGTAATAGCCTTTCCTCTAAGGCTTTCTAAACTTCTTCCGTCGAAGATGTGTTCTGCCTTTCTATGAACTCTCACTACCATATTTTTGTTCGCAAATCCGAGTTCATGTCCTTTGTAGATTTGAATACCTACATTCCCTAATATCGCATCTTTGCAATAAAGGAAACCTGTTTTTGGGTCTAAATCAATATGGTCGGACAACCTTACTTTGTAAGTAAATGACCCTACGCTGTCCTTTAGGTTATAACTTAGTAATCCATAATCTTTCATAGTCATACCTATCCTTTCTTACTCTTATCTGGATTAAGCTCGTTACGGTTAAAGACGTTCTTTTTATTATTAGGATTTCCGCCCTCTTGCTTACCGAGCATACCACTCTCTGGGTTTTCTACTCCACTTAGCCCCTCACCATCTCGTTTTAATTGGTTAAGGTGTTCCGCTAATTCTATCTTATCACTATTTGCTGTAACGAAACCTCCGCTTTCAGCACGTTTGATTGCTTCTTCTCTAAACTTAATATTGATATTTTGTGATAAGTATTGTGGGTCTTTCGCTATATCATCTATCATCTTAATACCTGATGATTGGTCGATAAAGCCTACATCATATAATATCTTAGTAGTTTCGGCATTGACCTTAGCCATTTTAGCCTTTTCTGTTAGGACTTGTGTTTCGATAGGGTTGAACGAATACATAAACTTATCCAATTTTCTACCTATAACACTCTTAACGATTACTTGTAACAATATATCATACCAAACTCTTACTATTCTCATTTGAATATCTTGGAGTTCTGATAGACTTTGAATATAGGAACTATCTATTTGATCGCCATTAACTGTCGGAAATAATACACTTACGGGAACTTTGAATGAACCTGCCAAACGGCTATTCGATAACTCGATGATATCTTTTTGTCCTGTCAATACACTATTCACAAAATCAAAATCATCTTTAGAATCAACAGGTAATACGTTATATGAACTACCCTCTTTAATCAATCCTATTCTCGTGTTAATCATATTCTTAGCGTTTGAATTTGCTGTTCCTGCCAAACCAAGACCATGAATTTTAAGAACTCCCATGTTATTCTTTTCAGCGCTCTTTGTCGTTGCGTTCCATAATCTACTGTCTTTCGCTAACTCGTTCCATGCTAATTCTACAATACTCGGCCCCCAATATCTTTCGATTTGAGTTTCAATGAATGAGGGAACTTCGGCATTAAATATGAGCAATCGACTTGAGTGAATTAAGAAGTCTGTTCTATCCACTTGACCTGCCATGCCTCCGCTTAGGTTGACATTATAATACATCGGCATACCTATCATTCGTGCATCTCTGAATCCTGTATCTCCACCAACTTCTTCAATAAGTTTTTTATCTAACGCTGGTTCTACTTGAAACCATCTCGCTAATGGTTTAATTCCTTGAAATGTATTCTTCTTAATTTTACTTATATCAAGTGGCTTTTTTAATGCTTCTTTTCCTGTTTGATCACTAAACCATAATAGTCCTGCTGCACCGCCATATGTATGTCCTTTACTTAATACATCTTTTAATGACACATACAAACTCTTAAGCGTTTCTTGAACATCAAATACCTCATCACTCGATAATTGGTTGCGTGGAGTATTTATATCAATTCCATTTATGAGTGGCTTACTTGACAAGTAGTTTACTGCTTTTTTAACGAATGGGTTACTTCTTGCAAGGGCATCTATCGCTGGAATATTGAATGTTATCCATCTCGTATTCCGAACTCCCATCGCTTTTTGTGGGTCGTATGTCCCTACATTTGTAATTGGTATATCACTTACCGAGTCAAAATACATACTCTTATCGTTTTCTAATTTAGCCTTGCTGTCTTGATAAAAAGCGTATTCTATCAGTCCTGCATCGGTGTATTTATCCATAACGGTATTTGTGATAGTGCTATTGTGCTCATTTGGTTTAGTTGAAGAAATCTGTGTCTTCTCCGCCAAAGAAGTCTGCGTCTTCTGTGTAGAAATCTTCTTCTGATGGGCTTGAGAACGCATCTCTGATTTCGGCTTCCAAGCTGAACCCCTTTTGTCTTTGAACTTCTTCCATTCTGTTTTCGTCATTTATTCCTACCTCACTATCATTTTCCCATAACGCAGGAACTACATTTAATGTGTTCACCGCATATTTTATTGTTACTACTAAGTCATCATACAACTTAGGTAAATTGTCTTTCCCATCTTCTTTTTCAACATAACTATATGAACCTACTTGCTCAATTAGTTGTGGACAATTCTCGTGTATCATGATTTTTTTTCTTGCAAATGCCACTTGAACTAATGGAATACCACGCAATTCTCTTGCTGTTACTTCATTACTTGTTTCCTTTTCAGTAGACTTAGTTGTCCAATTCTCGTTGTTTGCTGGATATACCGAGAACCCATAATTTTGCAAGAAGTTGATAAACTCTGGCTTAGATGGGTCAATGAATATGAATTCTGGCATTGCTCTGTTTTTTGCATTTCTTATCATCATCAGCAACTCAAGGTATATCGTATCATATGTCTTTTGGTCTTGATACTCTATCTTGAAATCTATTAAACGCTCTTGTAAAGCCCATAACTTTCCTTGTGAAGCATCGTATGCCCAATCGGTCATTCCTGTAGGGTGGCTAAAGCCTGGATCAATTACAATAACTCGTATCTTGTTACTCCAATCAAAATCTTGAATATCACCACTGAATATGTTTTCTTCATCAAAACTTGCATATATTGCACCCTCCGATGAACGTCTTAAACCAATAACATCTTGGTCGTGTGATGCTGTTCCCTCTTTTCTTTCATTCTTATAATTTCTTCTCTGCATTTCTGACATTGATAAATTATCGTCAACATTATAATGTGCATAATAGAAATTATATGAGTTAAATACCTTATTAGGATTGTCGCCACCACGTTCAAATCCAACAATAATTGCCATTGACTTACCAAGTAAATACTCATCTTTGTACTTACTAAATAATTTTTCTGTTACTTCTCTTGTTTCGCCTATAACATCAAAATTCTTATTTGTTTCATATTCCTTTTGTATCTCTGCGACTGTTCCTTTATAATTTAACCAATCTGCCATCTTGTCTTTTGAATTAAATATATACTCGTAAGCAAACTCCTCAACACCATAATTTCGGATAATCTTGTCAAATTGATAATTTATTTTTAACATTGTTTGATTTAACTTAAGTTGATGTTTCTTAGGTAACTCTGATATTTCAGTAACCGAGAAATTGCTTTTATAATCGTTGATTATTTTAGTCTTTTCTCTATCTCTATCATCTTTTAATTGACTTCTTAATGCTATAAATTGTTCTGCATAATTATCTCTCACATATTCCATACGGATAATGTTATTCATTGTGGCTAATCTTGGTTTTTCAATTTCTTGATAGAACACGTGTGATTGACCTTTAGGGTTTTGAGTTGTAATAATTAGTGGTTGGCTTGCTGCTGCAATACGGTCGCTTGCTTCTCGTATGCCTGCTGGGTGTTGGTTTAGTGATTCATTCATATACACACTACCCAAAGTAAAACCTTGAAACTTGTTCTTATCATTTTCTTTCTCATTACCATAAAATAGTATCTGTTTCTCAATACCATAATTATCTAAAAACTTGTAAACCCCACGTTGTGCACCTGCTATACTTTCTCTTACAAATATACCATGTGGTATTAAAAAGTATAAACCAAACCCATCGCTCATTAAAATTGTTCTTAAAGCGTGTTCTAATGATGAACCTAACGCTAAATGTAATCGGTCAGGACATACCTGTAAATATTTTGCCCAAGCAAATTCTGCATTAACATCTTTAGCACCACGTTTGCCCCCCTCAACTTCCACAAAACTGTAATCGCCACTCAATATGGCTTTAACAAGTTTTCTCGATTTTAACTGTAAAGGCATACCACCTTGCATAAATGGTGCATCAAGCGTTCCCTTTGCATAAGGTGGTTCTGGTCTGTTTTTGACATCTGATATAATTCCATCTCTCTTATCAAATATAGTTTCGATAATCTCTCTATATTCAATTTGAGCATTTAAGTATAAGTCCTGTATCTCTGGGTCTAATTTATTTAACTCAAATCCTAATACTTCATTTTCGTTTTTCTCAATTTTTGCCATAGACTATCACTTAGTCCCAACAGGTAGTAAATCATAATTGTCGTTTCCTACTGCATCTACGATTACTTTATTAGCTTTCTTTCCACCACCATCATTGTAAACATTGATAGTTTGTAGGTTCATTGGCTTTTTCAAACCTTTAATGTCAATCGCTAACTTACGGTTTTGCATTGTATATGCGGTTTTATCTCTTGAAATCGCATCTTGCATAATTGCTCTTTCAATAATGTCTTCATCTTTAAGTCCATCATTTGTCATAATTTCTCTCATGCTCTTTGCTATATCTTTAAGACTTGAACTACGTTTAATGATTGTTGCTTGAGTTTGAAGTTTAAGATACATCACCATATTTTCAGGGTTTGGTTCAGAAACTATTTCAGTGATTTCTCCACCCTCTCTATCTTTTCCAACAACGCGTCTAACTGTATGAAATGCCTTATCAACAACTGACTTTTCAGGATATGCTGCTATGAATGAAATAAAAAAATCGTTCTCTGTCTTTTTTTGAGTGATAGGTTCAATAAAATCACGATCAATATACAGTAAAACGATTTGTTGCTCAAATTGATTAAGTTCCATAAAGGGTTTTGGGAATGATATACTTCCAGATACGATTGCATATTCGTTTTCATATAAATCAAAACGACCCGTTCTAATTGAGTCGAGATACTTGTTTTCATCAAATACTGCTAATTGGTCTACATCTCTGACTTCATTCATAAAATTACCCCTTTCCCTATATTAAAAATATCACTAAATTATCAAAAATGCAATGAAATTACCAAAAATCACACGAAATTCACTCAAAATCACACATTATCGCTCTGAATTAGCCCATTACTACGTTTAAATCTCATTAACTTCTTGTTTAATATTGCTAAACTTGACTCTCTCGTAGCAACTTTATCGGTAACATGGCAATAGACATTACCACATTTAGTACATATATAAGCATTAGACAATCTTTCGGCTACTACCCACAATTCTTCTCTAAACTGAACTCCGCCACATATATCACACTTAGTTAGGTGGATATCACTTGCAATTTCTCGACTTATAGGATATTTACTCATGAGTATTTATACCCATTGTAAAACTGTCTAACTTACCTAAAACTTCTTCATAGGTTTCTCCTCTAATTACTGAAACCGTTTTTGTGTTTGATATCGTAACTGCAAATATAGCCGTTTCTTTTAAAAGTCCTATAACTACACTAAATTGGTAACCACTGTATAATTCTTGCTCTGTCGCACATAGACTTTCAAGCATTTTCAATTCATTCAATGTCAACTCACTCAATAACTTTCTTGCTCCCATTACCATTCAACTCCTGTTCCTTAATAAATTTTTCAGTTGCAAAACCATATTTTTCTAAATTTTGTAATCCCTTTTTATATAAAATATTGACTTTATAAAAACTTCTTATAAATTTTTTGAATTCTCTTTTTTTAAACATTGCAAGAGTTTCACCATAAGATTCTACATGATACAATTCATTATTATTAGAATACCACACACCCATTACAAATTTTAAATGGTTTAAGTGTAGTACCATACTTTCTTTTTCTAATACTTCAAAAACTCGTTTTACTTTATTTTTCAAACTAAGTTTTGCTAAACTTTCTACAAACTCCCCTTTTTCAAATGCCTCAACTATATGTTTTTTTAAAGAACTCGAACCCTCATAACATTCCATTTTAATTACCTTACCTTTCTCATATCTCTTTTTATTCCACTGTTATTATATCAAATTAGTTCTGTTATGTCAAGAACATTAGTTCCCTATTTGGTAAACCCTTTGGTAGAGGTAGAGAAATTGTTACCCTTGTATGTGCCTCGTGTGTGCGTGCGATGTGTTTGAGTTTATTCCCCTACCACCTTTGGGCGCGCGGTCGGTTTTACCCTATAGGGTGGTTCACAAGTCTATCAAAAAGTCAAGTATATCATACAATTATGTGAAACTATGTAAACAATCACATAATGATATAATAACATTGTATATAGAGTATATCTAAACTCAATACAAGGAGGCTTTAAAAATGAATGATAATATTAGTAATACATGGGATCAAATTATTGAAAGAAGTATAGCAACAGAAGAAGAGCTCCATCTTATAACGGATATCAACGGTTATAACATGGAATCATTAAATGATGTTATATATGCAAGAACAGGCTATCATTATATTGATCAAATGAATGAAGATGCTGATAATGAATAAAAAAAGTATAAATGACATAGTCATGGAAGATGTTATATCAAGCTTAATCAATCACATTGTATATTATTTAGACTGTGAAGCAACTTGCAACGATATTGACACTTATCTATCAATGAATTATAAAGACGACGTTATAACGTATGTAATGAATAACCATTTATATATGATCGTCTATAAAAGAATGAGCGCACAACACCATGAAGACCTCAACCACTAAAAGAAACAACGACAATGATCTTTTAAAAGCTTTAATAAACATGATGTATATGATGATTCTATTTGCAATTATAATACTAAGTATATGAAAGAGGGTGAAAAAAATGACTAAAGAAAAAATGCAACAAGAAATGAAAAGATTGGCAGATGAAAGACAAGATACATTTATTAAAAAATTATTAATAGATGTTCAATGGCTGGAGGATAAAGCAATAAAGGCAAAATATGAACCAACACAAAATGAAAGATATATATTCAATGAAATTAGAAACATACTTAACAATATGAATAAATGGTTTTAGGAAGAAAAAATATAAGAAGCCCCTTAAAAGGCTTTTTTTATGCAATCAATCAATAAGCTTCCAGGCTTCCAGACAACGCTAAAACGCTAAAAATGAAAGTCAATACACGATCATGTACACGTACGCGCATACATACACGAGCGCATGCGGTATATATATACTATATTAGAATGATAACAAACAAGTTATATATATACTATGATATAAAGTAATATAAAAGATATAAAAGAATTAAGTACTTAAAAGATATATATATATAATAATAGAGTATATAAGTATATAAGATAATAACTATAAGTTATATACATATAGTATAAAGTAGTATAGATATTTAAAGAATCATAAAAGACTTAAAAGACTTATAAACACATATATAGTATAGATAAGTATATGAATTATATTAAAAGCAATACAAGTATAAAATATGGTTTATAAATACTAAACCGATAAAGACCAGGACATCAAAGCTAAACGATCAAAGGCCTATACATAGATAAAAAAACACTTAAAGGCCTATAAATACCATTAAAGGCTTTATATCATGTTATTATAGATAGATAGATTTTGATACATTTTATTACTTTTAATTACTTTATAAATATACTTATATTATATAGTATTATATATGATTAGATATAATATATTAAAGATTATAAAGAATAAGATAGTATATATAAGTATAGTATAAGTAAACAATAGGTATATAAGATATTGAATTGTGTGAAAATTATGTGATTTTAAAAGGTTGAAAAAAAGATATATAATTAGAGTATAAACAGGTTGCCCACTACCTATAAAATGGGTTTATTAGAAAGGTATGAAATGGAAAAATTAAAGAATTTGCTATCTTTAGAGGTTGGAAAAGATACAAGAGATGAAAGCACATTATATATTTATAAATTGGTTGATCGCATTTCAAAAGATGATTATATATCAATCAGTAACACATTAAAAAGTCATGGATGCTATTATTCAAAGTTTAAAAAAGGGTTTATATGTAAAAGTGAATTGTTACTCGATGATATTAAAATTTTAACAAGTGATGAAAAGCAAGTTAAAAAAGAAAATCCGTTTAATGTAAAGTATAACAAAAAGATTTTAGATTATATAAGTTTAGATGATTATAAGTTATTTTTAAAACAATATGCAGATAATCACTATCAAAGCTCACATGATTATAGATGCGGAAATTATAAAGATTTAGAATCATTAAAAGAAACATATTGTATAGAATTATTATTAAATTTAGAAAATAGCATCAAATATGATTATTTTTATAACGATTTAAAATACATAAGAGAAGCTATAATCCATAAAAGTTTAGATTTAGATGTAAATGAGTTTAGAAGCAATGGCGATGAATTAAAATATCGTGCTATATGGGACTTGCTGCCTATCATAAGCGGTTTAAAATTGACAGATGAAACATATACTTCAATGTGGGGATACGATCAAACAAATGTTGATATTGCTTATAAATTAAATGCAAAATTATGGGGTTTAGATATTCTAAAATACCATCATGATTATGCAATAGTTAGAATCAAAGACAAAAGATTTAAACATAATCATAGATATTTTAGTTATGATAACAACGCTTTAGAAACATTTAAGCAAGACGCGAGCCAAACGGGTCAATATAGATAACAATAAATAACATTTTCATTGATTGTAGGGCGTTGCTGAGTACAAGGGGCGCCCGTCAATGAGTGATAAACAGATAGCACACACTCAAGAAAAAGAGGGTTAAAACAATGTTAGATGATAAAACAATTATGAATCACTTAATAAAAGGTGGTAAGGTTGCACCAAAGACAGAAACAAGCTTTAGGGGTTTTTATGTGAGATACAGCGAAAACAGTGATAAGTTTTTAATCTTTTATAATAATCATGGATCAAGCGCGGTTGGCTTGAGTTATAAAAAATTAAATTGGCTTATAAACACAATTTTTAAGGGTATTGAAAATTTAGAGTTAAAAAGTAACGACTATTATGTTTATGCTTAATACTTAAAAAAATCAAGTAGTAAAACAGTTTAAAAAAATAAGGTTATCGGTGATCCTATAAAACCGTCTTTTTATGGAAAGTGAAAATATGAAAGTAGTTTTATATTCAAAATCGAGTTATTCAAAGCTTTATATATCAGAGTTTAAAAGCAGTATAGATAATAATTATACATGCACGACAGCAAAACATCTTGCAACGGTTTTCGATACTGTTGAAGATAAAGGCCATATTAACTATTTTCAAAATACTTTTGGCTTTAATTTCAAAACCGAAAAAATCAATGATCAGATGATACAAGATTCAAAAAATATGAATAGAATATATATATAAAAAGGGGTATAAAATAATGGAAGAAAAAAGCAAAGAATATTTACTACTTTTAAAACACAATATAGAAAATCAAAAAAAAGCAATAGCAAGATATGAAAAGAAAACAAATCACGATCCTATTACTTTATCAAATTTAAAAGGTGAACTTACGGGCTATTATTACAGTATTCAAAATTTTCAGACAGTTTTTGATGTTTCAATATTAGATATAAATTAAAAAGGGCGTAAAGCCTTTTTTATTATGCACATGATAAAAGACTTGCTATATAGATAAAAAAAGCTTAAAAGTGAGTTTTAGGCACTCTATGAGCGTTTAAGGGGTGGTTGAGTAATGTTATTATGCAGTTGTCTTTTGAAATAACGTTGATATTGCTTGTAAATTGAGTTTTAAAGGCTTTTAGATAGTTTAATAAAATATATTAGAAATCACATAGTTTAATAGTTATATTGTTTTATCATGTAGTTAGTTATAAAATCAAATTGCAGTTAGTTTTAAAAAATAAAGTAAAAGGGAGTTTTAACCATGCCACGAAAATCAGATTCAATAAGTATCAATAATAAGTTATTAGATAGACGTGTTAAGTTATCAGATGATGACAAGATAGATATTTTATCACGTTTTGAAAATGGTGAATCCATGCGGAGTTTATCACGCAGTTTTAAAGTTGATCGCCAGGTTATAAAATACACAATATACCCAGAGTATAAAAAAGAGATGTATAAAGCTAATCGAGAACGTGTGAAGCCAAAAATAAGCAAGCAACAAAGAAACATCTATATGAAACGCCATAGAGATTATAAAAAAGAGTTATATAAAAATGGTTTAATAAAATGAAATCAAAGTTAAATCAGGTCGAGGCGGTAAAATTATGCCCCTTATATATATAATATAGTATATAAAGATTATAAGACTCTTATATACAGTATATAGTATTAACTTAATCTAACTATAAGACTTAAAGAGATAGTATATATAGTTATGTATAAACTATAAGATAGTTCTTTATAATATATTATAAAATAATTACAGTATATTTATATATAATATAGTATATATTAAAGAATAAAACCTTTTTTGTTTTCGGCAAGCCTATTGTAAAATATTTAGTGCGATTTGTCAAGGGTTTTTCAGACATAATTCACTTTAAGGAAAGATTATAAATAAGAAAGTGATTTCAGATTGAGTTAGTTAAAAAGAAAATTATGTGAACTCTCACACAAATCTTGCAATGCTTTCGAATGGTAGTAAAATGAAATTGTAGATTCAAGTTAAGCAAATGCAATCCCTTTTGATTGTTGCTTAAAGTATAAAATAAATAGAAGGGTGGTTTTGGTCGCTGTTATAGTTCTTTCACCTCCTGATGAACTATAATGGCTACGAGAATCAATCTCGAGAAAGAGTGAAAAAATGAATAAAGTAGAAAAGGTTATAAAAGTTATCAAAGAGAAAGTTTTAAAATCTATCGGTGATGATTATGATGCGGATAAAAAATCAATTCAAACATTTACAACAAGAAATGTTATTGGTGATTCTATGGAAACAATTTACAATGAAAACGGTATTCAAGTTGATGTTTGTTGGGGATATGAATATATTGAAGTTTTTGGACTATCTAATGAAGAATTAAAACAACTCATGGATAGTGGCGTTTGTTATTAAGGTGAGTAACATGCCAAAATACTATATAAACGATTTTGAGGTGCACGAGAACGATTACAAGTTGTATATCAACAAAGAGTTCAAGCGAGTGGAAGCACGACTTAGAGATTGTGCTATCTTCAAGTATTTAAAAAACAATAAGGCAACGATCAACGATATAAAATTTGAAATGAAAGAGAGTGATTAAAAGTAATGCAAAAGAAAATAGAATGGGAACAAGAAAAAATAGTAGGATTCAGTAAAAGTGGAATACCGATTAGAGAAAATATCACAAGACAAGCAACAATCAACGGTTGTTCTGAAAGTGATTTATGTATTCGTGAAAGTAATTTCAGACAAAGCGTATCAGTTAACGTGGTGAACACGAATGGAATTTTGGGGTTTTTGATGAACTATAAACGCAAATAAAAGCAAGTTAAAAGGCATAACGTGTAAGGTTATGTATGAATGTTATTCAAAATGCATAATAAAGGTTGACAACCTAACAAAGAAAGACTAAAATAGAAATGGAAAGAGAAAGAGGAAAATTAAAAATGACACAACAATTTTACAATATAGGTAAAGGAATTATGTTCGAGCAACGCAAAGGCAACAAAGAAATTAGATTTGATTTGAGAATCGTAGGTGTTGATCAATGTGATGAGATTAAAGCATTTTCACTTACAGATGAAGAAATGAACATAGTGTTGCAATCTCTGAACATTCTCGATAAACGAAGATTTGGAAATATTAAGGAGAAAGAATAATGGAACTTAAAAGATATGTGTTGTTAGATGATAATAAAATTATAGAAAAACGATTTGGGTTATGGATTAGAGATACAGATAATATGGTTATTGGCGCAACGAATAAACCTGTTACAATAGGCATTGCTATTAAATCAAGCGACAACATTTTAGATTTAAGAGAAGAAAATGATATCTTAATTGTTAAATTTAACGATGGCTTCTTTGATTTAATAAGACCAATATTTACTGAACGATTAAAGGAATATGAAACTCCAATAGCATTATTAAAGAAACTACCAAACGGAGATTACAAACGGTATGAGGTATTAAAATGAAATACAAATACATAGGAACAGAAGAACAGTTGATTGAGAATGGGTTTGAAATAATTGATATGGCAATCGTTAGAGCAAGAAGGAATTGTATAAAAATATTTACAGGAACAACACCATGTTCAA
>Ga0208904_1000681_pt1 | contig 26285 bp, 20 predicted proteins | sample AntAceMetag02UKB_FD_184774 | JGI IMG/M metagenome (GOLD analysis project Ga0208904, IMG submission 184774) | Saline lake microbial communities from Ace Lake, Antarctica - Antarctic Ace Lake Metagenome 02UKB (SPAdes) (version 2) | ecosystem: Environmental > Aquatic > Non-marine Saline and...
TCTAGCGATCAGTCTGCTCCTGAACTGTTACTCTAATTATTTTGCCCCATGCCCTGAGTAATCCGGTCCAGAACCATTGCCAAAAGCACGATACCAATCCCACCGGTTGTGGCCATTCCGATATTTAGATTATTCAAGCCCTGAAAAACAGGCATACCCAAACCACCCGCACCAATCAAGGCCGCGATAACGACCATCGACAGCGCCATCATAATGGTCTGGTTTACACCAGCCATAATAGAAGGCCATGCCTGCGGAATCTGGACTTTAATCAGGACCTGCATGGTGGTCGCACCGAACGCTTCACCCGCTTCCACCAATTCGGGGTGAACTTGTCGGATACCCAGGTTTGTCAACCGCACAATAGGTGGCATGGCAAAAACAATGGTTGCGATCACACCGGAAACAGTCCCAATACTGAAGAGCATAACCACCGGGATCAGATACACAAAGGCTGGTGTTGTCTGCATGACATCCAGCAAGGGGCGTAAAAAGGTCTCAACGCGATTACTGCGTCCTGATGCAATACCCAGCGGAATACCGACAATCGCACAGAAAAGAACAGACAGCACAACCATGGATAGCGTTGTCATGGTGTCCTCCCAAAGACCCAAAAGACCAATCAAGATAAAGGTCAGGACGACAAAAAAGGTCGCCCGCTTCCCCACATACTTGACCGTCGCAAAAGCGAAAAACAGTATGATCACCCAGGGATTGATCGTGTTAAAAAGCCAGTCCAATCCTTCCAATGACTGTTCAATTGGCATTTTAATATACTGGAAAAAATCACGATAATCTTCCACCAGAATGTCCACACCAATTTGAATCCAGCTGTCCAGGGGGATTATTTTCTCATCAAACGTATACCAACTCATCTTTAGTTTTATTGGAATTAATTATTTTTTTTGGAGCGTCTGTAAAAAGATATTTTTTGAAACTACGCCTACATATTCCTGTTCATCATTCAGGACTGGGATGGGCCAGGGACGTGTGGCCACCTCGTCAATAATTTCCTGCATGGAATCATTCGTGCTCACCGGTGTTACATTTTCCAAAAACGCATCTGAAAAATCACTGGCACCCTTATCGGCGCTGATATATTCTTTTAACGAATCTGTACTGACAACCCCCAGGAAGTGTTTGGATTTATCCAGCACATAACCAAATTCGCGATCCTGGCTGATGAGTCTTTGCAAAGCGGTTCTGGGACCCTTTCCAGGGTGTTTGATCACCGTTGTCTGTGTCTCTCTGGCAATATCCCCCGCAACCAGAATGCTGGTGGGATCCACACCTCGGAAAAATGCCTGTACATAATCGTTGGCCGGATCCTGCAGGATCTCGTCAGGGGTCCCTACCTGGATAATGCGGCCGCCCTCCATTATAGCGATCCGATCCCCAATGCGCATGGCCTCATCCAGATCATGAGATATAAAAATAATGGTTCTCTGATGCTTTTCCTGGAGACTAAGTAGTTGATCCTGCATCTCCGCTCGAATCAATGGGTCCAGTGCGGAAAAAGCCTCATCCATCAATAAAATCTGGGGATCCACAGCCAAAGCCCTGGCAAGTCCAACCCGCTGTTGCATCCCGCCTGACAACTCATCCGGAAAACTGTTTGGGTAAGCTTCCAATCCAACCTGCGTCAAAGCTTCCATAGCCCTCTCATGCCGTTTCTCTTTATTCATTTTAGCAAGGGATAGACCAAAGGCAGCGTTTTCGATAACGTTCAAGTGGGGCATCAAGGCAAACGATTGAAAAACCATACTCATTTGATTGCGCCTCAATTCAGTCAGGCCCTTGGCATCGAGTTCCGCAACATCCTGGCCGCCAACAAATACCGATCCAGATGTAATCTCAATCAAGCGGTTCAACATGCGGACCAGGGTCGACTTCCCGGATCCGGAAAGTCCCATAATAACGAATATCTCGCCTGAGTTCACCGTAAAGTTCGCATCCTGCACCCCGACGGTCATGCCTGTTTTTTTAAAAATCTCGTCTTTGTCCAAGCCCTGTTTTATCAGCTTCATCCCATTTTTCGGGGATGGGCCAAAGATTTTATATAGATTTTCAACTCTGATGATTTCTTCTGTCATTTTTTATTTGCTATTATTTGAGGGTCGGCTCAAAAATTAGATCACTCTGTGAGGTTATTTTTTAACGATCCCCAAGTAAATATTCACTATTTAGGTGTTTCCTTTTCTTGAGCCACCCTCCAAACTTGATTTTGTTTGCAAAATGGAAGACGCAACGATGCGCCTTTAAGTCCAAGGCTTTGAGAAACAGCGGTATGTCGCTCTAATTCAGGTTTGATGGTATTTTGATTTTTTTTAGTGAATGCGGAAACACAGTTTACTGCTTGATCAAAAACCACACTATCCGAAGTGCATCAGCTGTGGATATCAAGCAACTGTTTATAAAAATTCGATCTTTTGTTCGACCGATTTGCCTTTGACAACGTGGTTTCCGGCGATGTTCCAGATAACCCAGGGGGAACATAGTCTGACTGTCCCTGGATTATAACGTTGTCCCGGCGGTTCTGGTACTTCTGATTGGAGATTCAAACACAAGCTCTGCAGGTTTTTTACCAAGAGGGCGTTTACAAAACAGCCTTCAGTTAAAATAGAGCTTGCCAACTGAAATCTCGTTGGTAAATGGAGCGGCGATGAGAGAGATCATGAACGAAACAAACAACCCTATACGCATCCGCTTAAATGTTTTTTGAAGACTAATCATTTCACCTGAAACGGTGTCTGTCAAATCGACGGGCTATTTCTACAGGACAATCGCATGACTTTCCCCCGTCATCATTGCATTCAAGCCATGGTTAGTTTTGAGGGAGGTAGGCACTCAAAAAGGAACAATTTGTGCTGATTTCATGCTGGGTCATGTAAATGCGCTGGATTCAATCAGTAGACGGAATTCAGCGTCGCTGTACGATTTTTCATGCGATTGCCCTGAGTAATTTGCAGACTAAACAAGTCCTAAAAGGGATTATCAGTCACACAACACATAAACACAGGAGCAATTAGTCGCCCATTTCCAGATTGATTTCTTAACGGCTGGATCGATGAATTTAAATTGCACATACATCGCAAACATGTATAATTCGTTTTTTCATTGTTACATTCACTTTCTGGTTAAGGTTATATTTTCCAAAAAAGGCACAATTACAAGATGATCAGTGAATTTCAGCTTGTTCATGGTCACCTCGCATATGATCTTCATGATTGGAATAGTTTTCGGGATACTTATCAGCAACTAATCAATATCTATACAGATACTCGCTGTAAGTCATTTCCGACCTATTCTTCCGAAGCATTCTCACAATGATAAGAATAGCAACATTTATTACAACGCCAAGGCTGATGTAAAATAGGATAGACATAGAAACCTCCTGTTTGATTTGAACAAAAGGCCCGAAGGCCTAAAAAGAGGGTTGGGAGATAATTTCTGTCTTGGGGATTTGAAAGCGAAATGATTCAAATGGTATTCTCAGATTTACATAAGGCTTTCATTCCCTATAAATAAGGGATTTAGGGGAATCTATATAAAATCGTTGTAATATCGTAGGAAAATGGAATTTCTAAAAAGCCAACGGGGAAAATATTGGTTTGGGAAAGGAATTGTGAATTTCGGGGAGTATTTTGAGAAATAAAATGTTGCCAACTGTCAATATACGTTAATAAAGACTTATGGATGAATTTAAGCATTGGCAAACTCAGTTGGGAAGTTCTTATCGACATGTGGATAGAACTTCTTCTGCAAGAATTCATCATATGTCATCCCAGCGAATGTCATTCCCTGCGTCAGTTGTTGCAGTTCAAAATTCAACTCTCTTTCCAGTTTAATCGCTGCTGATTAAATCACACCTTTCAGCACTCTGCGATGTTGAACCTGCTTGCCATATCGGCCAGTTCCAGAAGCATGGCTTCTCAGTTCTCTGCCGGGTCGAAATGCCGGCAGTTTCTTTGTTCTCAAGCTCTTTTCTTAAAATCTCATTCAGATTTATTAAGTTCGCTGGTTAATTCTTCAAAACTAGCCTGAACAGTTTCAGCATCTTCGGTAGCGGCAGCTTCTACATGTTCCTCCTCAACATCTAGAGTTAGTGAAACACTCAGAGGTGTAGCCGCCATTACGACGAAATCTCCACGATCTTCTGCTGGAATATCAGAACGCTGAGTTGAGCGCCAGAGAGCATATAGTGCGATGATACTCATCATAACGCCAAGACTTCCATAGAAGGCGTCCGGTCCGAAAAGCATCATGGAAAAGGCCACTATTGGAGAACCTAATGCGGCACCGATGGAATTCACTAATACAAGCGTACCACTTGCGGCCACCATTTGCTGAGGGGTCAGATAGTCATTTGTTTGTGCGCTGCAAAGCGAATAAAGGGGCAATGTCATCCCGCCTATAGTGGCAATAATGATAAAAAATAAAATATCCTGTCCTTGATAGGTCATCGCAATAAAGGAGATCACTCCTCCTCCAATAGAACAGATGATGATGATACTTCTGCGGCCGAGGCGATCCGAGATCCAGCCCAAAGGGTACTGAAAAAGAAATCCGCCTAAAATGATCGCCCCCATGAAGAATGAAACTTCTTGAACCGACATACCAATCCCCGTGGTATAAACCGCTCCCATGCCATAAATGCCACCCATTGTCATTCCAACAAAAAGCATTCCCAAGACACCAATGGGGGAGACTCGATAGAGCTGGAGAATACCAACCGATTCATAAATTTCAAATGGAGGGGCTTTGGTTGCTGAAATCAAGATGGGAACTAGCGCTAAGCTGACGAGAAGAGAAACCAGCACAAATAATTCGAAACTGGATGGAGGAGCAGCATTCAATAAAACTTGCCCGCCAGCCATTCCCCCCAAAGAAATGAGCATATAAACGCTGAGAAGCTGCCCACGTGACTCGTTATTAGAAGCATCATTCAGCCAGCTTTCCGCAACAATAAATATCCCTGCAAAAGAAAAGCCTGTAATCATGCGCATTACTATCCATATCCACGGATTGATGAAGACAACCTGAACCAGAATCGCAGTGGAGGCCAGGGAAGCCAGTGCTCCGAATACACGGATATGTCCTACACGAGAAACCATTTTAGGGGTCAGCCAACAACCGAATATCAGACCTACATAATACCCGGACATCACCAGTCCGGTGATAGTAGTTTCAAACCCTTCCTGAGATGCTCGCACGCCGAGGAGAGAGCCTTGTAACCCATTGCCCAGCATAATCAAACCCATGCCCAAAAGAAGAGGCCAACTATTTAAAAGAACAGGGAGCATGAATGCCCTCTCAGTTTAAAATGTTGCTGAAATACATTGAGTAATAGGTCAGGATAATAGGAAGAAGTTTGTTTGATGTCAATCCTTGTTTCCCGCATATTTTCAAAAAATCTAAAGAGTTGCCGTCAACGACGGAGTTCGCTCCGTCCTTTTATTGGTGATTGATATGAAACTAATAACAGAAGAGTTCGAAGAGCTGTTCAAAGACTATCTGCTTTACTCGCAAGAGGAAACTAATGACCCGCTTGCAGAAGCCAAGCTGTTCGATCCTCGGCCAGATGCTAAGTAATGGTTTTTTTTAGGCTGAGATTTTGGATGAGTATTTTAATTTAGGAACATTTGTTTTAGCGATTTCAAATTCGGAAATTAATTGACAGGTAAATCACCCTTAAACTCCTCACCTAAAAGCGAGATTAAAACATCGATGATGGCTTGAGGATTCTTTTGATATTGATCTTCATTAACACCTATGTGTCCGGACCATAGGAGGTCATATTTTCCTTTAAAGTTTTTGGTAGCACTGTATAGTTGCACTTGGATGTTAATAGATTTTCCACTATTTGTTACTGGAATATCGTAAGACCTGTCATTTTTTGTCGATTCCGGATAATATAGCTTGCTCGTATTTCCAGAAGAAAATAAGGACGTTGATGTCGAAATTGGGGCGGTAAAAGTTGATATATTGAAATTGTCATAAAATTTAAAGAACATGGCATATTCGAAAGGATGGGTACTGACTTGATTATAGCCTTTCTTTCGTACAGCTTGTTTTAAATATGATAATAGCGTTTGATCTTCAGGTGATGGATCTTTTGGTAAAAAGATAAAAAGTTTTTCTGATGACTGATATATAAAATCGGGCGTAGCTTCGGCATGATAATATGCTTTGTTAGAACAACTCGATAGAGTAATTAGAATTACTAATAATAGGCATCTAATCAAGTAATTCCGATTTAAGATTTGCATAATTCCTCGTTTCCACATGTTGCGTATACCGTTTTGCCCTTGTGAATGGCGAATGTTAAAGAAGCCCCTTCACCATATGCAGTTTCAGAAAACTCAAAATCATACAGGTTTAAACCGAAATCAGAAAATGCATCTAATACAGATCAAGACAGTCCACTTCTTTGCCCTGTATCTGATACTCAAGAAAAATAATCGAGTCTTTATCAAATTTTGTTGAGTCCAACGCTACCTGCCCACTTTCTCATGATTGAATGTCAGTATCATTTTTGGAATTTTCTGGATTTACTCACATATCGAAAACGCGGCCAGCAATGAGATTCCGGTTGGTTTCTGTCAGCTGATTTTTGTATTAATCATCCTGGCATCCTTCAAGTTCGCACCGTCAAGATTTGTTCCTTTCAAGTTAGCGCCCTCCAGGTTTGCGCCTTCAAGGTTGGCATTTGATAAATCAGCGTTTTTCAGGTTCGCGTGAGTCAGATTGGCTTGTTTTAGATTGGCGAATGACAGATCAGCTCCGACCGGTTCAGCATTTGTCAAATTAGCTTCTTTGAAATTGGCATTCTTGCAGTTAGCATAGGAGAGATTCACATCTTCAAGATTCGCACTTTCAAGGTTGGTATTCTTCAGATTGGCAAACGCAAAATTGGCTCTCCTGGCTTCAATTTGCTTCATATCAGCTCTGGTAAGGTCAGCTCCGTGCAGATTGGCATACGAGAAGTCGGCATTCAGGCTATTTGCTTCCCTTAAATTTGTTCCCGGCAGTTCAGCTCGCCTGAGAATGGCATTTTCCAAATTGGCATTGTGCAGGTCTGCGTCGGTAAAATCGGAATTTGTGAGGTCGGCTCCTAAAAGATTGGTATTTTCCATATCTGACTTCAGTAATTTCGCCCCGGTGATATCAGCTTCCTCAAGATTCGCATTTTTTAAACAAGCACCCTGAAGGTTGGCGTTTTTTAAATTCGCTCTGTAGAGATCCGCCTCCTCTAAATCCGCATTCTTGAGTTGTGCATTCTCAAGGCTGTCGCAATCCAAATCGACCGGTAAGGCTTCATCACGTGACATTGTTTCTCCTATTATTTTGTTTTTTCAGGTGAAGTGATACAAGGCCATAGGGAGTTATTTTTTAAAAACAATCAGCCAGCAATTCAAAGATATGCAGCTCGAGTCTTCCTGTAAATACTACCAACAGGAGGGCCAGAGTCAGTCAAATCACGCCAGCATCAGAAAACCATCGGATCTTCATCGTAACACGCAAAACGTTACTTGTCGAATTTTCCTAAATAAACAAATACCGCTGTTTAACAGCTCAAAAAGAATACTATAAACTTATAGTTCAGTATATTGAAATATATTAAAACTGGATTTAAGAATCGTTCTCTGGTGCCTCCGATTAAGCCAAATTTAGTATATCTTTCTGTATTTATTCGGTATAATTTCTTATACCATATGCCTGAGCATTTAATAATCTGTACATAATATTTGTGTTCAAACTTTTAATATGATAGGGTAAAAATAAAATTGAAGTGTTTATCACAACCCCGGTATAAGACCTTTGTCATCAATAGATCATCATTTCTGCTTGTTGGTCCTTTGTTGCTCGATTTATTGATAGCGTCGGCAGCTGGAAAAAAGATGTGGGGGTTAAACCTCATGGAAAACATCCAGCTCGATTATCACCTATCCTGAACCCCCTAAAAAACAGAAAGGAGGAGACAGATGAATACCCGTCATAAAACATTAGAAGAGTTGAAATCGGATTTGGACACGATCAAGAGTCATCTCAAGACGGGCGGCAGCATCAAGAAACACTTAAAAAAAGAGATCAAGAGACAGGAAAACACCCCTGTACACCATCAGCCCTTGAAACGTGGATTGGATGGTATCGTTAATATTAAGCAAAATAGCATACCTGTCACCCCGACTGGAACCAAAAATACCTCCGGACTTGACCGAAAAAAACTGGATATCCTGGATCCGAAAGATCCCGGTATCAGCGTGGAGAAAATTAAAGGGCTCAAAGATATCCTACAGGATTAACAGGCTCGCTTTATTCGGCTCATTAGGTTGATATAATGTAATTTGTATTTTTAAAGTCATGTAGCCAAATTATCAGAAAATAAATACTGATTGACAATATTGATTCGTACTGTAATTGTATCTGATTAAACAATAGCTGTTCAACTTTTTAATTAGAACTGGGTGTCATGCTTGACAGTTCAACAGGGATCAGTTTCCGTTTTTTACTGACTAAATGAATTAGGAGTCGAAATGTGTGGTATTGCAGGAATTTTGAATACAAACCATGCGGGTGTTTTATCCCATAACATGGAGCGTATTGAAAAAATGCTGGGTTTTATGAAAAGCAGGGGGCCGGACTCATCAGGTGTCGATTTGCGTGGAAATTACATTCTTGGTCATCGCCGATTAAAGGTTATCGATCTCAGTGATGCTGCCAGTCAGCCCATGACCGACAATGAACTCGGGTTGTCACTGGTCTTTAACGGCGCCATATACAATTATCAGGAATTGAGAAGCGAACTATCCAGCAAAGGCTATCGATTCTCTACCAGCGGTGATACTGAGGTGATTATTAAAGCATATCATTGCTGGGGGCCTGAATTTTTAAATCGACTGAACGGCATGTTTGCCATATGCCTTGTAGAACATGAGTCGGGTCGTGCTTTACTGGCACGAGATCGGCTTGGTATCAAGCCCCTGTACTATTCACAAGCGAACCAGGAGTTGGCATTTGCATCGAGTTTGACGGCATTGGTCAAGGGGCTTGGGATTAGTCCAACAATAGATCCTTTGGCGCTTCAGGCGTATTTAACGTTTCATGCTGTGGTGCCACCGCCGATGACGATATTTAAAGAGGTCAAAAAACTGTCGCCCGGCACGCTGATGCTTGTCGATGAAAAAGGCAGAATAGAAGAGATGCAACGCTGGTGGCATCTTGATTTTCAAATCACACCGGAACGATCCGGATACCGGGAGGAGGACTGGTTGAATGAGCTGGATCATGAGCTGCAGCTAGCGGTTCAACGAAGACTCGTCGCAGATGTTCCGGTGGGGGTTCTGCTGTCCGGGGGGTTGGATTCAAGTCTGATTACAGCCCTTGTTTCCGCCAAAATGGGCAGCGATTTGCAGACATTTTCGATCGGTTTCGAGTCCCATGGGGGCGAGTCCGGCAACGAATTCTTCTATTCTGACCTGGTTGCCGATTTCTTTCAGACGAACCATCACCAGATTAATGTTTCGGGTGAACGGACACTGGAGAATGTAAAATGGGCAGTAAATGCAATGAGTGAACCGATGGTCAGTCATGACAACGTTGGATTCTATCTGATTTCTCAGGAGGTTGCACGGCATGTCAAGGTTGTGCAGAGCGGACAGGGAGCGGATGAAGTATTTGCGGGATATCATTGGTACCCACCGATGCAGAAATGTAAAAATGGTGTTGAAACATACGCAAACTCTTTTTTTGACAGGGATTACAAGGAGTACCTGGAAACGATTCAGAGTGACTGGCAGCGAGAGAATTTTGTCCGTTCATTTGTTGAAACACATTTTTCCGAACCTGGAGTGGATAATGACGTCGACCGCGCACTCCGCCTCGATACGACCGTCATGCTAGTCGATGACCCGGTTAAGCGAGTGGATAACCAGACAATGGCGTGGGGGTTGGAAGGGCGAGTGCCCTTTTTAGACCATGAACTCGTGGAATTTGCGGCACAGATACCTGCCGAGTACAAACTTGCTGAAAACGGAAAAGGTATCCTGAAAAAACTCGCACGCAGGTATTTACCGTCTGAGGTCATTGACCGTCCGAAAGGTTATTTTCCAGTTCCAGCTTTGAAATATCTATCTGGGCCGTTTCTAGAATTTGTCCGGGATAGCCTGACCAATCGCCAGGCCCGAGATAGGAGGTTGTTCAACAACGACTATGTCAACGATTTGTTGGCATCTCCTAACACGGGTATTACAAATCTGGGAGATTCCAAGCTATGGCAACTGGGGCTGCTGGAGATCTGGCTACAACATCATGAATTCTAGTTTAAGGGGAGGTTACAAAATGGATTTACACCGATCCGCCATTCAAGAGATTGAAACAAAAAGTGCTACTTTGAGCAATTGGACATCAAATGCCACCGAACGGTACAATCAGTTCAAAAAACGTGTCAGTTTGAACTTTGGATGGGGCAAGCTGATTTTTGCGCATTCATTTGACAATCAGCAGGAAATTGCCCGGGAACTGCTTGATGAGAAACCGGATGAACGCAATATCGCGTTTTACGTCCCGGACCCACATGTCCTTTTGTCACAGGCACCACAGGACATTTTTCTGGATCCTTCTCACACCTTTCGCTGCTGGTTGGATGAATACAAGGTCAGCCCAGCCCCCGCCAGCAAGATTATAATTAGCAAATTAAGGCATAAGGAGGATGTTGAATCCATCAACCGAATCATGCAGCAGTTGAACATGGTGCAGATTAAAGAGGATGTTGCCTGGGAAATGAGAAACTCCTCAGCGGTCACCATTCTACTGGCAGAAGAGATCGGATCGGGCCAGATTGTCGGATCGGTAATGGGAGTCGATCACCTTGTCGCATTTAACGACCCAGATAACGGATCCAGCCTCTGGGCCTTGGCAGTGGATCCTTTCAGTGTCCAGCCCGGCTTCGGCGAAGCGCTGGTCAGGTCATTGATCGAGCATTACATTTCGCGCAACCGGGCTTATCTTGATTTGTCCGTCATGCATGATAACCGGCCAGCGATTAACCTTTACAACAAACTCGGGTTTGAGCGTATTCCGGTATTTTCAATAAAAAAGAAAAACTCGATCAATGAACCCCTTTATACTGGGGAATCAGACGAATCCGGGTTGAATCCATATGCCATGATTATTTGCAAGGAGGCGAAGCGCAGGGGAATTCAGGTTGATGTCATTGACGCAGAGTATGGCCTTTTTACGCTCAGCTTTGGAGGATACCAGGTATCCTGCAGAGAATCACTAAGCGATCTGACCAGTGCCATTTCCATGAATAACTGCGACAACAAACACCTCACATTGCGGCGGCTGAAGAAAGCCGGTCTGAACGTGCCTGACCAGCAGCTGGCCGAATCTGAAGAGCGTAACCGGGTTTTTCTGCAGAAGCAAGGTAGAATTGTTGTCAAGCCGGCGTGCGGGGAACAAGGAAAGGAGATTTCCGTTGGTATCCGTGATGAAAATGATATGGCACACGCCATCCAGGAGGCTGGTACATTTTGCAACCTGGTGCTGTTGGAAGAAATGCTGCCTGGTAAAGACCTGCGCATCGTGGTCATCGACCATGAGGTTGTGGCTGCTGCTGTGAAGGAACCACCGGTTGTTGTTGGCGACGGTACTTATTCAGTCAGGGATTTAATAAAAAAACAGAGTATGCGGCGGTCAGCCCAGACTGATGGTGAAAGTCAGATACCAATGGATCAGGAGACAGAGAGGTGTGTAGTCATGGCCGGATACCAAATGGATGATATTCTTCCTGCAGATCGAATTCTCCAGGTACGAAAAACGGCAAATCTGCATACAGGTGGCAAACTTGTCGATGTAACCAATGAATTACATCCGGAGATAGGGTCAGCCGCTGTCAAAGCATCTGAAGTACTTAAAATACCAGTGACGGGACTTGACTTTATGGTTGCGGATGTCAGTCAACCGCAATACAGCATCATTGAGGCCAACGAGCGTCCCGGACTTGCCAATCATGAGCCGCATCCGACAGCGGCTAGATTTATTGATCTGCTTTTCCCAAACAGCAAGCCTTTGAAATCAATTTCCAGCCTGGCTTAAATGAAAAAACCGTTGATTGATAAAGAATACCTGAGATCAGTCCTGGTCACACTCCTGAATATCCACAGCCCTTCAGGATACTCTGAAGGAACTGGGCGTTCGTTTTGACGTTACCCGGCGGGGAACCATCCGGGCGACTATGCCCGGCAAACGGAAGGCCTCTGATCGTGCCATAGCAGTTTGGTTTCTGAAAACGGGAGTCACATCCAACTGAAAAAGATATAATCCTTCTGTTGGAGCAAAAACTCGATAATAAGATTATAATTGTTGGGATACCATTTACTTGTACATATTAATGATGCTAATTTAACTGTGAGTCCAAGGCAAAAAGTATTTTACATAGTTGTAGAATTGCCAACTGGTTTTCACAAAGAAAAAAGGTTAGAATAAAACACTGCTTTTAGGTTTTTTTATATTCAATTTCTTTTTCCCACTTAACTGTTTTTTTTTAAAAATTTAATCAGGAGAAAAGATGAGCAAAAAAGATGAATACATAGAAAAAGCGAAAGGGATACTCGATGAACAAATAGCCAAAATGGATGCGCTCAAAGCTAAAGCCAAGGAGGAAATTTCGGATCAGACAGACAATGCTCAAAAGGTAATTGATGAACTTGAAGAGAAAATAAATGAAGCTAAATCTTCACTTGGAGACCTCACTGATGCAGCGGAAGATACCTGGGAAAGTGTGAAAGATAAATTTGAGGGCATTTCAGACAACATTGGAGGATCAATAAAAAACCTCTTTCACTGGGATAAAGAAGAAAAACCGGATGAAGTTGAAAAAAAGGCTGATTCGAAGTCGAAATAAAGAGAAGCCCTTTGAGATTTTTGAACTTGTTTAAGCCGTTTTTTTCAAACTATCTTTATAACAAAAATCCCTATCTTCAATCAGGATTGCTTTATTGCAGAGACTAAGGGTCAATTCTTATTAAGATGTTATAATATATCAGCGATAAGGTTTCAAACTAGATTGACTTGCCGGAATACTGCATGGTTGGTGGTGAGATAAGCGGTTGGAACCCTTATAAGAAGGGGGTAATTAAACAGGGGTGGAGATTTTGGGCATACTACCGCATCGGAATGTCTTACATCTGACGGTATTGCCATACCCACTCCAGAAGCGGCAACACTTGACATCATAAAGGTTATATATGACCAAAGGTCAAATATAACCTTTATCCTGGATTTTTTACAAGATGTCCTTTTTTCACTGAGAACGACAGATGACAATAGTATCAATCAAACGAACATGAACTACCCCGCCGCGAGCGGACGGGGTATCCTAAGAAGCTTGAAAACGCCCCAAGGGGCGGGATTTAAACCCAATGCTTCGCAATAAAAAAGGGGCCATAAATCCATAATCTCGAGTAAATGGACTCACTTATGATATTGTTGTTTCATGTCTTAAAACTAAGCAAATACGAAAAAGGAAAAACATGTATACTGATCTAACTATAATAGAGGTCATATTAGCTGGGTTTGCCGCAATGATCATCTTTTATCTCGGTAGTCGATATGGTAAATTTTTTTCGGACAGAAGAGGTAAAAAGGATAAAAAAGTTTCTAAACTTGAAAATAAATCCCTTAAAAAGCGACTTAAAATAGAAAAAAATAAAGTGATCACAGAAAAAGACCTGCAACATGAATCAAATGCATTTCTAATAAGCAAGCTTGAAGAATATCGAGAAAAATATTCAGGTAGAGGGCGAATATTTACTTCTTCTGGCAACAAGAAACAAGCCGATATTGTGTATTCACTTTTGCTGGTAAATGAAGCCTTTGAACAATTACTGACTGAACAGGGGTGGTCAACGTTGACCGATGAAAGAAAAAAAGTCCTGATAGATCAACTTATAGATACTCAAGTGAAACAACGCCTGCTAACAGAGATTTTTAACGACGATGTGATTAAAAATCATGTGCGAAGTGTTCTTTCAGATGAGAAAAGAATTGAAAAGGTCTCTATTCGCATTGAATCGGAAAGGAAAGCCTTGCTTGAATTGGAATAAGATTTGAAATTGCTGAATAATTCGAATTGGATTGAATTACGGCTTGTGTGTTTTTCATTCAAAAATGGAAATGTGATCTTGCGGTCCTGAATAGATATTTTTAGAAAAGCATATTATGAAAGCGGTTTAGCAAATTTTTCACAAGTACGCTGAATACTTACATTTTTAATCTACCATATTGGAGATTTAGCTATGAAAAAGATTTATGTTGTTATTCTTGCATTTTTACTTGCCAGTTGTGCCGCTACGACTGAGAACACCGACAAGCAGAACCTAGAAGCAAAGCAAAAAGAAACTGTATTACGGTTTGATGATGTTATCGGGCATCGTTGGGCCGATCTATTGCCCCTGGTGGATTATCCATTGACCATCAAAACGACAGGCCTAGGCTTTGAAAGGAAGGAATTTGTTTTTACCAGTGCCTATGAACTTAAAAAAGCTGATTACTTCGAAGTTATACAAGTTGTTAGTTGGCTTGTTCAAGGATCGCGGAACATTCGAAGTTCAACCGGGGCATATGGAAAAGAGTTTCAATTTGACGCTTTTTCAAAGATCAACCTGGGCGTAATAGGAAAACCCCGAGTTTATAGCATAGGGTTAACAGGAGAAAAGATAACGTTGATTGAGATAGTAAGGATTAAGGGGTTCAGCAAATAGAGAATGAACTAATAGGTATGGGCCAAGGCGTCATCTTCGTCAATTCCCAGGTAACGATCTTTCGCTGCTGTCGACACCCGCCCTTCCTTAGGGATAAAACCGAACTCGCGACGCTAGCTGGTTTTTCTCATCAACCGTCCAGGGGTGAAATAGAAATTAAAACATGACAGTATTGATATCCTCTTTGAGCTGCAGGCAGGCATATCAATGCTTGAAAAAGTATCAAAAGCAGGCGAGGCGTCAATAAAAAACAGCTAAGAGACAGGAAACCATCATGAGTAAAATCGTTAGAGGAAAAACCGTAAGAGTCCTATTTGGATTGACTGTTGGTGCAATGGTTCTTTTAGTATCGTTAATCTGGGTGGCGATCGGGGAAAGAAATTATGTCAACACAGGTGACCAAGAAGAAGAAAGGGTAATTCTGAACCCAGCCTTGGAAGAAAGGCCGGGTAATACGGAATACGCTCAATCATCCTCAAAGCCACTGAATATAACAACTGATCCCGTCAAAACAAGATCGATAATACCGCGCAGTAGATTTCAGATTAAAAAAGGAAACACATTGTGGGAGATTGCTGCTGATCGATCGGTCTATGGTGATCCGTATCTGTGGAAAAAGCTGGTTATGCGCAACCAGGATAAAGTCCGCCAAGTCCTGTTTAACGATATAACAGATAAATGGTTTGCCTTTGTTGATCCGGATGTGTCGCTTCGCATTGAAAGGTCGGACGTAAATGGGAGCAGGGTCCCGAAATATTCGCAAACATCGGCCTACGCACTTCAACTGAAGGCCTTTCGTCCGTCCGGTCTGGACAAGGCAAAGGAGTTGGTCAGAGATCTCATAAGTGGCGGCTATTGCGCCTATATCTATCAAACCCCATTCAAATTAAACGGACCGGATATGGATCAGGCAAGCCGACCTTATCGGGTTCTCGTAGGTTTTTATGCCGCAGACAAACACGCTTTAAGTAAAGGCGAAGAAATTCTATCATGGTATGGTGATACCCTGCTGATATCGAATTTTATGACATTCCCGGTCCCGAGGGATGACCAGCGTGGCAGAGGGGTTTTATTCGGCCTTCAGAGGAATGCTCCTTGGGTAGTGGAGATTACCAGAAACAGGAGCCTGATGAAAACAATGGAGCATTACAAGCGCGCCTGGGCGCTTGGAGAATTCACCTATATCAAAAAGAACCTGGTGCACCTCGGAGGTTGGTTCTATTCCGTCCGTCTCGGTTTTTTCCCAACAAAATCAGCCGCCCGTCAGGTTCTGGAGGCGATTCAGAGCATATCTGAATCCGGGTATCGCAAGGCCAGGTTGATTGAACTGTTTGATCCGGCTGAACTCTCGCCCGGTCAGGCTAAAGGAGATGTTTCTTGACCACTGTCTGAGCCTGACTCATGTTGTCAGACTGATTGAACCCGATTCGCAATTGCAAAAATCACTTCTAGAAGAATCGATTTGGTTGACATAAATATGCTGGTAACATTGCAGCCAGACAGAGGACCGGCAGTATCATGTCAAACACAGCCTAAATTGTCGCCAGAAAGAGCCTGCACTATCCGTGACGTGATAAACGGTATAATAACAATAAAGCCAGCTGGTACTCTGTTTCATGCAAATGCGACTAATACGCTAGACGGTTGATACAGAAGGCTCTCAGATCTATGGGAGCATGAACAGATACATTCATTTATCTTTCGTACAGCCATCTTTTTCAAGAGGAATAAATGAGAAACAGATATCAATTTCCGAAAAACCTGTCGATACTCCTTGCTGCCATTTTTTTGATGTACTCGCCTTTGGATGTATCAGCAGCCAATTACAAAATGGCCGGCATTCTTTCGGCGGTTAATTTGTCGGACAGAGTCGTTGTCATCGAAGTAAAGAGGAAGAGGGGATGGTTTACTGTGGCTGGCCCGGTAGCAACAAATGCCAGACTGAGCATTTCCAGCCGCCTGGCTCGTCTGGATGAATTCAAGGTTGGTAAACAAATTGATGTTGAGTGGCACAGCACGACAGTCGGCCACGTGATTGATCGACTGCTCCAGTGAGGGATTCCGGAACAAGGGTGATCCTATTCTGTTTTGGGTTCGATGTTGCTCACTTTTTCCATGGCACTTTCCGATCTGTGCAAAACCAACCGTAGAATCCCGTTGTTTTTGGTTTGGTTTAATTTTTTTGAGTGTTGGGCTCATTTTGAAAAATTAAACTTGATGTAATCCAATAAACAGAAATCCACAGATAGCTGGGCCGCTCATTTTTTTATAGTTGTATGATTTTTAAACTTTTTTTGAATAGGTAGCTATGGAATCTAAAATTATTTTGAGATCAAAGATCGCCCTTGTTCTTGTGTGCTCCTTGCTCTTTCTCGCCAGTTGTGGGCCGGCTGCCCCAGTTAAGCCTTGGGATAGTAAATTCCTGAGTAAGATCAGACTCAGCTTTCAAGATGTGGACGTTGATCCTAAACAGATCGCGGGTGATGTGCTCTTGAAACTGAACGACGCATCCAAGCCAAGCGGTATTAATCAATACGTACTGTACTGGGGGGGAGGTGCAAGCAGTTCCAGCAAAGGGGATAAAATTGCTGAAGTTTCTGTGAATATCAGTGGTGATCTTCTTTATTCAATTCCTCAAGATACAGCCATTCCGTCCAGCAGAAAAAGTCATTTTCTGCTTTTTCTTAAAAATGCCAGTGGTGCAGAGTCTTATAGTGGTATTAATACCCGGGTGACTGATAAAACTCAGGCTTTGGCTCAGAAGAAAGAGACCGAGGCTGCGAAAAAAGCGGAAACTGAGAAGATAGTAGAAGCTGTAAAAATTGCGGAAACTGAGAAGATAGTAGAAGCTGTAAAAATTGCGGAAGTTGTAAAAATCGAAAAAGCCGAATTGGCAAAGAAACAAGAAGCTGCTGAAGAAGCTCGGATTGCTAAACTTAGTAAAATTGTGATTGAAAATGTCCTCTTTGAATATGACAGATCATACCTGAAACCAGAATTCAAGCAGAAGCTGGTCAACTCATTTGCCGATGTGCAGAATAAGGATGAGATACGAATTGTTATTTCGGGTCATGCAGATGAGCGCGGATCCAATGAATACAATCTGGCTCTGGGTGAAAGAAGAGCGTATACTGTGAAACGCTTTCTGATCAGTCTGGGACTGCTGGAGCAGAATATCTCAGTTATTTCTTACGGTGAAGAAAAACCGGTTGATTCCAGGCACAACGACTCTGCCTGGGAGAAGAACCGGCGGGCAGAAACAGATTATAACGAATAGGCAGGTACTGAACGAGGGGCCTTTTCAGGCCCTGCCAAAGTCATCCTCATAGCGTTGGATATCATCTTCACTGATGAAGTTTCCCATGCGCACCTCAATTATTTCAAGGAGTGTCTTACCAGGATTAGTCAGTCTGTGTTTTGTCGTCTTCGGAATAGATGAATTCAAGGTTGGTAAACAAATTGATGTTGAATGGCACAGCACGACAGTCGGCCACGTGATTGATCGACTGCTCCAGTGAGGGATTCCAGAACAAGGGTGATCCTATACCGATTTGATTACTACCTTAATGGATTTCTGGATCATTATTGATTGATGAGAGCTTTAATTTATCAGGGCAGGATATATCAGTTATTTGCAATAGAAACTGATTTTTTGTTGATGATCACGGACGCCGTTGGACATCGCAACCCTGAACACGTAAACTTTAAAGTTGATAAAAGTGGGTTTGAAGAAGACACTCTGATTTATTTTTTTTAAAAAATTCAATCACATGGGAATATGCCGAATACGACAACGGACAAGATTTCTGTTTTACTTATAAGTATCCATGGGCTGATTCGTGGAAATAATCTGGAATTGGGAAGAGATGCGGATACCGGAGGGCAGACAAAATACGTGGTGGAATTGGCAACAGCGCTGGCCAAAAGACCTGAGATCGAGAGAGTAGACTTGATGACGAGACAGATCATTGATGAAAATGTCAGTGATGACTACCGTCGAACTGTGGAGCCGTTGGGGGATAACGCCCGGATTGTCAGAATCGAATGTGGCCCTGAAGAGTACATATTCAAGGAGGCATTGTGGGACTATCTCGATATTTTTATGGATAACGCTCTCAAATATATCTACGAACAGGAAAAACCGCCTGATATTCTGCACAGCCACTACGCAGATGCCGGTTATGTCGCCACCCGGCTTTCCCATCAGCTTGAAATCCCACTGATCCATACCGGCCATTCTCTCGGGCGGATAAAACGAAAACGACTCCTTGCCAGTGGTATTAAAGGGGTTGATATTGAGGAACGCTATAACATGGCTCGCCGCATCGATGCAGAAGAGGAGACTCTGGCAACGGCAGAGCGTGTCATTACCAGCACCAGCCAGGAGATTCACAGTCAATATGCGCAGTATGATTACTATAATCCCGACCAGATGCGAATGATACCGCCTGGAACGGATCTGGAGAATTTCCACAGCCCTGACGGAACCGAGTTTGAAAGCTCGATTTACTGCCGGATCAAGACCTTCCTGAATAATCATGAAAAACCGCTCATTCTGGCACTGTCAAGACCGGATTATCGAAAAAACCTGCATACGCTGGTTGAAGTATATGGGGAGTCTGATGAACTGCAGGAGCTGGCCAATCTCGTCATTGTGGCAGGGACTAGGGATGATATCAAGGATATGGAAGCAGGCGCCCAGGAGGTACTGACCGAACTGTTGTTGACAATAGATCTGTACAACCTGTACGGAAAGGTTGCCTATCCGAAGTACCATGTTGCCGATGAGGTCTCTGTATTATACCGTCTGGTTTCTTTATCGGGTGGCGTGTTTGTGAATCCGGCTCTGACCGAGCCCTTCGGTCTAACTTTGATTGAGGCAACCGCCAGCGGTGTACCCATTGTCGCAACCGAAGACGGCGGACCTGTCGATATCATCAAGAACTGTCGTAACGGCTATCTGATAGATCCCCTTGATAAGGAACAGATCACAGATTCCCTGCTGAAGTTGCTGGGGGACAAAAACCACTGGCAGGAGCTTTCGAATAACGGATTGGAAAGTGTTCAACACCATTACTCCTGGGATTCTCATGTGGAAAAGTATCTTAATCTGATTCGTCCCATAATCGATAAAAGCGAACCGCTTGAACGGATACCGGTTAGCCGACGAACAATTCTATATCACAACGGTGCCATCGTTTCAGATATCGACCAGAATTTATTGGGCGATAAGCATGCGATTGATGAGCTCGTCAAGGTTTTGCATGAGAATCGAAAAAACATTGCCTTCATCATTGCGACGGGGAGGCGTCTGAATTCAGCCCTGAGCATCCTGAGGAAGCATCAGATCCCACAGCCGGATGTGTTGATCACCAGCTCGGGAACAGAAATTTACTATGCACCGAACCTGATACAGGACGTAGCCTGGAAAAACCACATCGACTACCAGTGGCATCGAAACTATGTCGTCCGCCTTCTGTCAGATCTCCCCGGACTTTCGCTGCAGCCAAGGACGGAACAGAGTGCTTTTACTGTCAGCTACTATTATGATGAACAAAAAGCGCCGTCCGTTGATGAAATACAGACCATCCTGCTTCAGAATGAACAAAACGTCAATGTGATATTCTCTTTCGGGCAGTTTCTGGATATTGTTCCTGTCAGGGCATCCAAAGGATACGCTGTTCACTGGATATCCGAACAATTCGATATACCGCTGGATCATTTCCTTACAGCTGGAGGAAGCGGATCGGATGAGGATTTGATGCGTGGTAATACACTTTCCATCGTCGTCGCCAATCGACACAATGAGGAGCTGTCTGATCTCGCAGATATTGAATCCATTTATTTTTCAAAAAAGAATTTTGCGGCCGGAATTCTTGATGGCATCGGACACTATGATTTTCTGACACTATGTGGATAATACGGCCGGGACAACATGCTTAAACTCATTTGTACCGATCTTGACAGAACACTCATTCCGAATGGCGAACAACCTGAATCACCCGGGGCCGGGGAACGTTTCAGGCAATTGGTTGCTGCTGAAGAGATTTTTCTGGCTTACGTCACTGGCCGCGATCAAACCTCGGTCAAGCAGGCCATTGTGGAATTCCATCTTCCTGCACCGGATTTTGTGATTGCAGATGTTGGCACGTCGATTTACCACATATCAAGCTCAACCTGGAAACGGCTGCAGAAATGGGACGAGATGCTGGCAGAAAGCTGGGGAGGGAGGCAGTCCGGGGAAATCTCCAAATTTCTGACAGACATTGCAGCTTTGCAATTGCAGGAACCGGAAAATCAGAAGCCGCACAAACTGAGTTATTATGTTAACCTTGGCTGTGATATTGACGCCATCATTGGTGATATTGACGCGCGCTTAAAGGGCGCCCATATCCGGACAAATATTATCTGGAGTATTGAACAGGCCACCCAAACCGGATTGCTGGATATTCTGCCGGATTCGGCAAACAAACGAAAAGCCATCGAGTATCTGCTGGCATCTCAGGGTTTTTCCATTGATAACACCGTTTTTTCTGGCGACAGTGGCAACGACCTGGATGTCGTGATCAGTCCGATCAAATCGATTCTGGTAGCAAACACGGATTTGGCAACCAGAAACAAGGTGCGACTTGAAGCGGGTGAAAATAAAAAGTCTGTCTACATCGCTTCCGGTCAGGGAACAATGAACGGCAACTATTCTGCCGGCATCCTGGAAGGAATTTATCACTATTTTCCGGAATTAAAAAAACGGTAACGATTAAGCCCATCATTAGAACCGCGCCGAATAATTTTAACATATCAGAAAAAAATGGACCATCAGCAAGTCATTATTTTTGGAGAGGTACTGTTCGATTGTTTTCCGGACAACACGGCTTTACTGGGAGGCGCACCATTTAATGTCGCCTGGCATCTATGCGCTTTTGGCGTATTGCCCCTTTTTATTTCAAGTGTGGGATACGATGATCGGGGACGTCATATCACAAATATCATGCAGGAATGGGGATTGGACGTCTCCGGACTTCAAACCGATTCCGTTTATCAAACCGGGGTTGTCGAAATTCTTTTTAAGAACAATGAACCTTGCTATGACATCAGAGAGGACTGCGCGTATGATCACATTTCAACGGCGCTTCTTCCGGATTTGAAAAAAGGTGGTCTGTTGTACCACGGCACTCTGGCTCTAAGAAACAGAATATCAGCTAATACCTTGGAATCAATTCGAAGCATGATGAATCCTTATGTTTTCATGGATGTGAATCTCAGGTCTCCCTGGTGGACGCGCCAGCTCATTCATCAATTGCTACCGAAAACAGATTGGCTAAAACTCAACAATGACGAGTTATCCAGCCTGATTCCCGGATCTCATTCCGAAATGGACAGAATTCGGCAGCTGAAGTCGGAAAACAAACTGGATTTGATATCAGTAACAAAAGGATCACATGGGGCTTGTACCTATCAAGCGGAAGGTTCGATGGAAACCGTTATTCCAGAAAAATACCTGACCGGTATTGTCGATACTGTGGGCGCGGGGGATGCATTCAGCAGTATTTTACTGCTCGGGAACATAAAGGGGTGGCCTATGGACGTTACCCTTGAGAGAGCCCAGCAGTTTGCCGGCAAAATCATCACCATCCGCAGCGCAACAACCAGCGACAGGTCATTTTATCAGCCATTTTTAGACGACTGGAACTAGCTTATGTATGAACAATATTCTCATGCCATTTTAAACGAAATCCTGAGCGAATTGAAACCCGAGATTCGGGAACAGGAACTACACCATTTTTACACAAGATTGGGAGCCAATTTCTACAGTCTATTTCTAATTTTCCAGCAGTTGTACGGAAAACGCGCCGACTTCAAGAATCAGTTATTGCGCCTGGTGGAGACCATGGCTCGACAATACATCGAACGATCAGAAATATTGAAAAAAGCTGATCTGGCGCGGGAACGGGATTATAACTGGTTTCTGCACCAGAAATGGGTGGGTATGACCCTGTATGCCGATGGTTTTGCCAGAGACCTGAACGGATTGAAATCCAAACTCGATTATCTGGAGGAGTTGGGAATCAATCTCGTTCACATCATGCCGATCCTGAAATGCCCGGAAGAAGACAACGATGGGGGGTATGCAGTCAGTGACTTTCGAAACCTGAATGAGCAGGTCGGCTCACTGGACGACCTGACTGACCTGGCTTTTGAAATGCGGGAACGCGGCATCCTGCTGGTACTGGACGTTGTGGTTAACCATGTGTCCAACGAACATAGATGGGCCCAACAGGCGCAGGCAAACAACAAGAATTTTCAGGACTATTTCTATATTTTCAAGGATCGTAAAATCCCCGATATGTTCGAAGAGACCATGCCTGAAGTTTTCCCCGAGCAGGCCCCAGGCAATTTTACCTGGGATGAAACTATGCAGAAATGGGTACTGACTGTATTCAACAACTATCAATGGGATCTGAACTACAGCAATCCGATGGTCTTCATCGAAATGCTGGATATCCTGCTGTTCTGGGCTAATCAGGGAGCAGATATCATTCGACTTGATGCGGTGGCCTTTCTGTGGAAGAAGATAGGAGGTACCAGCCAGAATGAAGCAGAAGCCCATAAATTGCTGCAATTGTTTAAGGATTGCTGCCAGGTAACCGCCCCTGGCGTCGTGTTTATCGCGGAGGCAATAGTGACACCGATTGAAATCGTTAAATATTTTGGGGAAGATGCGGTTAACGCAAAAGAGTGTGAAATTGCCTATAACGCCACCTTAATGGCTTTATTATGGGATTCGGTGGCAACAAAAAATGCAAACCTGCTCACACAGGGAATCAAAAACCTGCCGGATAAACTTGAAAGAGCCACCTGGTTAAATTATATCCGATGTCACGATGACATCGGGCTGGGTTTCACAGATGAAGACATTTCGCAGGCTGGATATGAACCCCATTCCCATCGGGGATTTCTGATAAACTATTTTATTGGAAATTATGAAAACACCTCTGCACGGGGATTGCTGTTTGGTCAGAATAAAAAAAATGGTGATGCCCGGATTTCAGGCACTTTGACATCTCTCATTGGCCTGGAAAAAGCACTGGAAGAAGGTCACGAGGAAGAAATTGATATTATAGTCAAACATATCATGCTGCTCTATAGCATCATCTTCTCTTTTGGTGGAATTCCCCTGATATATTACGGGGATGAGCTGGGGACGCTGAATGACTACTCCTATATCGATTTTATCGGTAAAGCAAATGACACCCGGTGGGCTCACCGTCCGAAAATTGACTGGAAAAAATCAGAACTGAGAAACCAGCCAGGTACTGTGGAACATAAAATCTTCTCTCTGTTGCAGCAGATGATCAGGGTTCGAAAAGATATCCCGGCTTTTGCGGATTTTAATAACCGTGAGATGATTGATGTTACCAATCCCAGCCTGATGGCATACTACCGCTTTTCAGCCGACATAAACCAGCATGTTTTAGTGGTCAGCAACTTCGATGCACATCCTCAATATCTGAATCTATCGGATATCCGGTATGATAAATTCCAAATATCAGAAAATATTAAAGACCTGTATTCAGGAGATACACCCACCATGTTTAATGAGCAGCTGGTCTTGCCACCCTATCAGTTTTACTGGATAAAGCAGTGACTGTATACCTTTCAATTTCTTGAGGTTGATTAACATAGTGTTTCTCCTTGGGTGTATGGTGAAACAGAGCAATTTGGAAGACGAATGAAAAGCGGATAGATTATTATAAAAGCCGTCTCAAGATGATACTCCTGATCAATAGTTCAAAATAGAGCGTTTGAGAAAAACTCTTTCAGAATATCTTTATCACAACTGATCAACTTTTCTTGATTGTTTTGACCAGCCATTCCAACACTTCCTGCTCGTTTTGTGAATTGCAGCAACGATCAAGCTGTGCAAGCGGAATCTCTGCACGCGCCATGCTTTTGTGACCGCCTGCAGAACCGATTTCCCCAAACTTTTTTTTGGCGAGTTTTCCGGCATTCTTCCGAACACCGTCATTACGTATTATAATGATCAGTTTTTTGTTGTGTATCCCAGAAACAAAACACCAGGTCACGAAGTCGACGGTCATGAAAAAGTCAGCAATGATCACACAGATATCCGGTGAACTGACGGTATTCAAATGACTGATCAAATTGCCCTTGGTCCGTCGCCTATTCAGTAGAGCCTTTTCAAAGTATTTCAGGTATTTGCCTCTAATTCCGGTTTTCTCTATTTTTTTGATGATGTCGACATTTGCATACTTATAGAGAAACTGAAACGCTTTTACATCCTCGTTAATCGCTCTTCGCTCAAAATTGCTTGTATCGGTTTTGATGGCATAAACCAGAGCTGTCGCTAGGTCTCTATTGGGTCGGATTCTGGCAGCTTTCAAGTATTCTACCATCATGCTGGCAGTTGCACCATATTCCGGGCGAATATCCTTGAAGGAGGCTTCCACGCCTGACTCAATGGGATGATGATCAATGATGACATCGTACTTGAATTTATCGAACTTGGAATGATGAGTTGGCTGGGAATCAACCAGAATCGTTTTGTTGAAGCGGTCCGGGTGGATGTCAATTGATTGAAGCAGTTCGACCTTCAAAAGGTTTACCATGGCTTCATTGTCAGGTCTTTCCACCTGGTTGATACAGGTAATGACCACTTCAGCTACTTTACGCCAAAGCAGTCGTTTTAGGGCCAATGCACTTCCAATTGAATCCGGATCCGCATTGATAACGATCAATACCTGATCTTTCCCAGAAAACTGGCTGTAAAATCGACGAAGTCTTTCTGAATTTGAATACGCCATGAAGGATCCCAGTTTTCTTGAGTTAGCTGTTCCTTTCTTCCCTGACTGAAATGTGCTGCGATGTAAATATGATCCATGTCACAGAGATTTTGAAGCCTCAGGTCGATATACCCACGGGTGTATCGACCTGAGCTGAAAGTTTGAATAGATTAAAATGGCAGGATTTTATGTTGGTTTGCAGGAGACTGGAAAAAAGATTAGGATCATATCTTTCTGTCTGATGATTCAGCATGCTTTTGAGCAACTCTGATGAAACGGTCAAATGCTTTCTTAAAACGGCGATTCTTGAAACACTCCCTGTCTGTGGTTGCATAGCTGAGCTTGTCGAGAACCGGTTGCAGGGTCTGGCTGAATATCAGCTTGTACTCTTCTGAAACCTTCGGATAACGGTTTACCAACTTCAACATTCTCAGGTATCGGGTCCTCAGCTGCCTTAATCCCTCTGCCGCCTCACTACAATTGTGAGGAGGATTCAGCTTCTCAAGGAAAGGCTTTATTTCGGCTTGAAAGAGAGAAACCGATTTTTCTATATATTCTGGACTATTCAAATCCCGGTCTTTGCTATGCCTTTTTCGGGCTAAATAGAAAGCAGCAATACCAAAGAATATAACGAATACAATAAATATTAAGGCTTCCATTTCAGGTTTATTGATCTTGTAGATTAAAATCCTCTTGTCTGTTTTTCCTTTATGTTAGA